>Ga0102937_1000367_pt1 | contig 19868 bp, 17 predicted proteins | sample SalPonR2_B_D1_MG_FD_78213 | JGI IMG/M metagenome (GOLD analysis project Ga0102937, IMG submission 78213) | Salt pond soil microbial communities from South San Francisco under conditions of wetland restoration - Salt Pond MetaG R2_B_D1_MG | ecosystem: Environmental > Aquatic > Marine > Intertidal... | reverse complement strand
GGTGACCGGCTGGCACTCGCGCCGGACGACATCGCCCGGCTCGGATTTGCAGTGGCCCACGCCATCGACCCGACCGCCCCTGACGTACCCGATCTGGACAAGGCGCTGAAATCCCGTGCTTCTGAGATTGCCGGTGCGTTGATGAGTGCGGAGAGGCCTTTGATCCTCAGCGGCGGTGCCCTGGATTCGCCAGCCATCATCCGGGCGGCCGGTAACATTGCCCGGGCGCTTGCCCGTCGGGCCAGCCGTGGCGGGCTATTATTCGTCCGTCGGGAGGCGAACAGCACTGGCCTGTCCCTGTTGGGCGGCCAGCCCCTGGAATGGGCTCTGGACCAACTGGCTGACGGAAACGCCGATGCGGCAGTTATCCTGGAGAACGACCTTTATCAGCGCCTGCCGGAAGCCCGGGTCGACTCCGCCATGGCTAACGCCCAGCCACTGGTGGTCCTTGATCATCAGCGCACCCGGACACTGAGCCGGGCAACCTTTTCGTTGCCAGCGGCCAGTTTTGCTGAAGGTGATGGCACCCTGGTCAGCCTCGAGGGGCGGGCCCAGCGCTTCTTTCAGGTATTTGAGCCGGGTTATCTTCGCCCGGAAGCGCGGATTCATGAAAGCTGGCGTTGGCTGCACGGGCTCTCGGCCAATCTGGGCGGCGATACGCCAGGAGATATTACCCTCGACGAGGTCACAGCGGCCTGCAGCCGCGCCTGTTCGGAGCTGGAGATGATTACCGCTGCCGCCCCTGATGCGCGCTTTCGCATCGAGGGTCTGCGGCTGGCCCGTGAGCCCCATCGATACAGTGGCCGGACCGCCATGCGTGCCGACCAGAGTGTCAGTGAACCACGGGTGCCCCAGGACCCGGACACCGCACTGGCCTTTTCCATGGAGGGGTACAGCGGTTTCCGGCACCCGCACCAGCAGGTGCCCTTTGCCTGGGCGCCCGGCTGGAATTCGCCCCAGGCCTGGAACAAGTTCACTGATGAGGTAGGCGGTCACTTGCGCGGCGGCGATCCCGGCATCCGCCTACTACTCCCCCGGCCGGGTCTTTATCACTATGAATGTGACATTCCCGAGGCCTTTCAGCCGTCGGACACGGATTACCGCGCCATCGTTCTGCCTCGCCTGTTTGGGGGCGACGAGACCTCTGCCCGGGCGGGGCCCATTCGCCAGCGGATGGAACCACCGGTGCTGCTGCTTTCGGAAACCGATGCAACAGCCCTGGGTGCCGAGCTGGGCGGACTGGTCACTGTCACTGGCGAGCAGGCTTGCGTGACGCTGCCGGCCCGTGTCCAGGTGGATTGGCCCCGGGGGCTGGTGGGCCTGCCGGCGGGCAGTGTTCCGATGGGTATCGCTGATGGTCCGGTCACGTTGACCGCGGGGCCGGGTTCCACGCCGACACCCGGCGAGGAGGTGCGTGCATGAGCTGGCTGAGTCCCGAATGGCTGGCCATCCTCTGGGCCATGTTCCAGGCCCTGGTGATTTTGCTGGGCGCGGTCCTCCTGGGCGCGGTGCTGACCATCGTCGAGCGTCGCCTGCTGGGGCTGTGGCAGGACCGCTACGGTCCCAACCGCGTCGGGCCGTTCGGAACTCTTCAGCTGGTAGCAGACATGATCAAGATCTTTTTCAAGGAAGACTGGATTCCGCCGTTTGCCGACCGGCCACTGTTCCTGCTGGCGCCGGTGATTGCCTTTGCCTCCCTGCTACTGTCGTTCATCATCATTCCCATCACTCCCGGCTGGGGCGTCGCAGACCTGCATATCGGATTACTGTTCTTCCTGGCGATGGCAGGCATCAATGTCTACGCCGTGCTGTTGGGGGGCTGGGCCAGTGGCAACAAGTACGCGCTGCTGGGCGCCATGCGCTCGTCCGCCCAGACGGTTTCCTACGAGGTATTCATGGGGCTGTCACTGATGGGCGTCGTGGCTCTGGCAGGCTCCTTCAACATGCGAGAGATTGTCGCCGCCCAGGAAGGCTTGTGGTTCGTAGTGCCCCAGTTCTTTGGCTTCTGTACCTTCCTGATTGCCGGTATCGCAGTCACCCACCGCCACCCCTTTGACCAGCCGGAGGCCGAGCAGGAGCTGGCGGACGGGTACCACATCGAATACTCGGGCATGAAGTTCGGGCTGTTTTTCATTGGCGAGTACGTGGGCATGGTTCTGGTGTCTGCGCTGATCGTCACTCTGTTCTTTGGTGGCTGGCACGGCCCCTGGTTGCCGCCGGTGCTCTGGTTCGCGATCAAGACCGGCTTCTTCCTGCTGCTGTTCATCCTGCTGCGGGCCTCCCTGCCCAGACCCCGCTATGACCGGGTGATGAACTTTGGCTGGAAGGTGTGCCTGCCCCTGACCCTGATCAATCTGCTGGCAACCGGCGCGGTGGTATTGCTGGTTGCCCCGGAAGGCTGAGGAGGACCCTGTTATGGAGAAAGAAAAGGTCCCGTTCATAAAGTCCGTGCTCTGGCTGGTGCCGGCGACATGGAGCCAGCTGCGAACCCTCGGCATGGTGTTCATGCACAGTTTTCGCAAGCGGGAGACGGTCAACTACCCGGACGAGGAGGTCTACCTGCCGCCGCGTTACCGGGGCCGCATCGTGCTGACCCGGGATCCGGACGGGGAAGAACGCTGCGTGGCCTGCAACCTGTGCGCGGTGGCCTGCCCGGTCGACTGCATTTCCCTTCAGAAGGGCGAGCAGGAGGATGGTCGCTGGTACCCGGAGTTCTTCCGGATCAACTTTTCCCGTTGCATTTTCTGCGGCATGTGTGAGGAGGCCTGTCCCACCTCGGCGATCCAACTGACGCCGGACTTCGAGATGGGTGAATACGACCGACAGCAGCTTGTCTACGAGAAGGAAGACCTGCTGATCAACGGCCCGGGCAAGGATCACGATTATCACTTCTACAAGGTGGCCGGTATGGCCATCGGCGGCAAGGACAAGGGCCAGGCTCTGAACGAGGAGGAGCCTGTGGACGTGCGTTCCCTGTTGCCATAAAGCGGGAGGTAAAAACCCATGGAACTGGCGTTTTATCTGAGTGGCCTGGTGGCAGTACTGGCAACGGTCGGTGTGATTACCGGCAGCAACCCGGTGCATGCCGTGGTGTATCTGATCGTCTCGCTGATTGCCGTTGCCCTGGTGTTCTTTGCCCTCGGGGCGCCCTTTGCCGGCGCACTGGAAATCATCGTCTACGCTGGTGCCATCATGGTCCTGTTCGTGTTTGTGGTGATGATGCTCAACCTCGGCCCGGACCAGGACAGCGACGACGCAGGCTGGCGCCATCCCAGGCACTGGCTGGGCCCCTCGGCGTTGGCCCTGGTGCTGCTGGGCGTGCTTTTCCACCTGATTGCCGGTGGCGAGATGGCCAGGGTCATTGATGGCGAACTGCTGACCGCGCGGGCGGTAGGGCTGACTCTGTTTGGCCCCTGGCTGATGGTGGTGGAACTGGCGGGCCTGTTGTTGCTGGGGGCGCTGGTAACGGCCTCCCATGTTGGGCGTCGGTCGAATCCGTTGCGACAGAGGAGGCGGCCCTGATGGCGGGTATTCCCATGGAGCACGGCCTGATTCTGGCTGCCATCCTCTTTGTGCTGGGCCTGGTGGGCCTGATGCTGCGCCGTAACATGTTGTTTGTACTCATGAGCCTTGAGGTGATGCTGAACGCCGCGGCGCTGGCGTTCGTGGTCGGCGCCACGGCCTGGAACCAGCCCGATGGCCAGGCCATGTTCCTGCTGGTGATAACCCTGGCGGCCGCCGAAGCGGCGGTGGGGCTGGCGCTGATGATCCAGCTGTTTCAGCGGACTCGCTCCCTTAATCTTGATCTGGTCAGCAGGATGCGCGGATGATCGAGCTGGCGGTTACCCTGTCGTTTGTCATGCCCCTGCTCGGCACCCTTGTGCTTGCCTTCTCGGGCGGTCGCCTGGGGCCTCGGGCCGGCGCCGTTATCGGCGTTGCCAGTGTCGGCGTCGCTGCGCTGGCGACGGCCTGGGCCATTGCGCTTTATGCGGGCGGCGATGGCGTCGTTCGTTTCACGCTCTGGACCTGGATCCAGGTTGGGGCCTTCCAGCCAACGATCGGTCTGGCGGTGGATGGCCTGTCCCTGGTGATGATGGCCGTGATTACCGGCGTCGGTTTCTTTATCCACCTGTTTGCAGTCTGGTACATGGGCGGCGAGGCCGGGGTAACCCGCTTCTTCGCCTGGATGAACCTGTTCGTATTCAGCATGCTCATGCTGGTGCTCGGGGACAACCTGCTGCTGCTGTTCCTCGGCTGGGAAGGGGTTGGTCTGTGCAGTTATCTGCTGATCGGCTACTACTACCAGGACAGCGCCAACGGCCGGGCAGCGTTCAAGGCCTTTTTGGTCACGCGCATCGGCGACGTGTTCCTGGCTCTGGGGCTGTTCCTGATCTTCCGGGACCTTGGCACCCTGGATATCCAGCAGGTGATGGTCCGGGCCACCGAGGTCTGGTCAGTGGGTGACCCCACGGCGACCCTCGTGGCCTTGCTGGTACTGGGCGGAGCCCTCGGTAAATCCGCCCAGGTGCCGCTGCACACCTGGTTGCCGGACGCCATGGCGGGCCCGACGCCGGTCTCGGCGCTGATCCACGCCGCCACCATGGTCACTGCCGGGGTTTACCTGATCGCCCGGCTCAACGGTGTCTTCCTGCTTGCGCCGGAGGTCTTGTGGCTGGTCGGGGTGATCGGTGCCGTCTCGCTGCTCCTGGCAGCGTTCGCGGCCCTGGCCCAGACCGATATCAAGCGGGTGCTGGCCTACTCCACCATGAGCCAGATTGGCTACATGTTCCTGGCCCTCGGGGTAGGCGCCTTTGATGCCGCCATTTTTCACCTGGTCACCCACGCGTTTTTCAAGGCGCTGCTGTTCCTGTCGGCCGGTGCGGTGATTACCAGTTGCCATCACGAGCAGGACATGGCGAATCTCGGGGGGCTCAGAAAGCGCCTGCCTGTCGCTTATGCCGGTTTCCTGGTGGGCGGTTCCGCGCTGGTGGCCCTTCCGCTGGTAACGGCCGGTTTCTACAGCAAGGATGAGATTCTCTGGCAGGCGATGGCGGCAGACCAGCAGGGGCTTCTTCTGGCGGGTCTTCTGGGCGCGTTCCTGACCTGCCTGTATACGGTTCGACTGATTCTCGGCACTTTCCACGGAGACTGCGGTAGCGACAAGGCCCGGAACGCGGAACCGGGCACCCATCTACTGACCCACCACCTGCCCCTGGCCGTGCTGGCGGTGCTGTCCACCTTTGTGGGCGCCATGCTCTATCCCCACCTTGGCGGCATGTTCCCGTTGGCACCCGGTGAGCGCACCGACGCGGGCCATACCCTGTTGCAGCTGCTGGCCAGCGGCACCGTGATTGCCGGTCTTGCAGTGGCGGGCTGGCTGTTCGTGAAGCGGCGCGAGTGGCTACGCGAGCAGGTCAGCGGTGGCCCGGGCGCCTTCCTCTGGACTCTGTGGCACCGGGCCTGGGGGTTCGATGGGCTGTATGATCGGCTGCTGGTTCGGCCCTGGCAGTTGCTGGTGCGCATGCTGCGCCATGACCTGATCAATCTCACCATCAACCTGGTTGCAGTGCTTGCCCGTTTGCTCAACAGCGCTCTGGTGCGTGCCCAGAATGGCCGGATTCGGAGCTACGCCACGGCCATGATTGTAGGGGCAACCCTGATTCTGCTGGCTCTGGCCATCGGCCCGGGAGGTGTCGCGTGATCCTGGTGTGGTTGATCGTGATTCCTTTTCTGGGCGGTCTGCTGTGCTGGCAGGCGGATCGCTGGGGTGAGCAGGCACCGCGCTGGATTGCCCTGGGGACCATGCTGTTTGTCCTGGTGATCAGCCTCTGGCTCTGGGGCACCGGCGATTTTGCCCTACAAGCGGAGGCTGACACGCCCTGGTTACTGGAATGGCGGGCCGACTGGATTCCCCGGTTCGGCATTGAGATCCATCTGGCGATGGACGGGCTCTCGCTCATTCTGGTCGCGCTCACAGGTTTTCTCGGCGCGCTTGCAGTGCTCTGCTCCTGGCATGAAATCGGCAATCGCATCGGCTTTTTCCACCTCAACCTGCTGTGGATCCTTGGCGGTGTGGTCGGTGTGTTCCTGGCCCTGGATCTGTTCCTGTTCTTCCTGTTCTGGGAAATGATGCTGGTGCCCATGTACTTCCTGATCGCGCTCTGGGGGCATAGCGGCTCGGCCGGCCAGACCCGCATTCGGGCTGCCACCCGCTTCTTCATCTACACCCAGGCCAGTGGCCTGCTGATGCTGGTGGCCATCCTGGCGCTGGTGTTTATCCATTTCGGTAACACCGGCGAGCTGTCGTTCAGCTACGAGGTTCTTCTCAATACCGAGGTACCGGAGGCCATCGCTCCCTGGCTGATGCTGGGCTTCTTCGTGGCGTTTGCAGTCAAACTGCCGGTGGTACCTTTCCACGGCTGGCTGCCCGATGCCCATGCCCAGGCGCCCACGGCGGGCAGTGTGGATCTGGCGGGCATACTGCTGAAAACGGCTGCCTACGGCATGCTGCGTTTTGCACTGCCATTATTCCCGGAAGAGTCTGCCGCCTTCGCCCCGGTGGCCATGGTGCTCGGGCTGGTGGGTATCGTTTACGGCGCCGTGCTGGCCTGCGGTCAGCAGGACATCAAACGGCTGATCGCCTACACCAGTATCTCGCACATGGGCTTTGTCCTGATTGCCATCTACTCCGGTTCGGAGCTGGCCATCCAGGGCGCAGTGGTTCTGATGGTGGCCCACGCCTTTTCCTCCGCTGGCCTGTTCATCCTCAGCGGCCAGCTTTATGAACGCATCCATACCCGGGACATGCGCATCATGGGCGGGCTCTGGGGCCGGATACCGACGTTGCCGGGGTTCACGCTGTGTTTTGTGGCAGCGTCTCTGGGGATGCCGGCCACCGCCAATTTTGTCGGAGAGTTCATGATTCTGTTTGGCACCTTCCCAACGGCACCGGTGGTGGTGGTTATTGCCAGTACGGGCCTGGTGATGGCAGCTATTTATTCGCTGATCCTCATGCAGCGGGTGCATTTCGGACCGGTTTACCGGCAGGGCGCTCTCGCCGGCCCGGACTGGCGGGAGTACGGCATGATGCTGGCCTTGCTGGCCCTGGTTCTGCTCGTCGGACTCTATCCCCAGCCCCTGCTGGATACCACGGCCGTCATGTCCGGCACGGTGGCAGAGCTGTTTGCCGGTGGTGTTGAAAGCCTGGCGGAAACCACTGGGGAGGTGCGCTGATGCTCACAGCGGCGGACCTTTTGACCCTATTGCCACTGATCATTGTGGGCGCGACCGCCGTGGTAGCCATGCTGGTTATTGCCTGGCGACGCCATCATGCGGGTACGGCCCTGATAGCCGGCACCGGGCTGGTGCTGGCGCTTCTGGTGTTGCCGGTGACATCCACGGGATCACCTCCACTGATGCAAGTGGATGGACTGGCGTTGATGGCTGCGACACTGATTCTGGTGTCGGCATTGGTCACGGTGATCCTGAGCCATCACTATCTGAGTGGTTATATCGGGCCCCGGGAAGAATTCTACCTGTTGTTGCTGTGTGCCACGGCGGGCGCCCTGGGGCTGGTGGCAAGCGACCACCTGGCCATGCTGTTCATCAGCCTGGAACTGCTGTCGATGCCCCTGTATGGCATGCTTGCCTACAGCTTCCGTGCAGAACGATCCCTGGAAGCGGGCATCAAGTATCTGCTGCTGTCGGCCGCCGCCACCGCCTTCCTGCTGTTTGGCATGGCGCTGATTTACGCCCGCACCGGCCACCTTGATCTGGCGGGGATCGCGGGCGCACTGGCCGGCGCTCCCGATGCCTGGATGCTTGCTGGTGCTGCACTGATGATCGTGGGGCTCGGCTTTAAACTGTCGGTGGTGCCATTTCACCTCTGGACACCGGATGTCTATCAGGGCGGCCCGGCGCCGGCCACGATTTTCCTGGCTACGGTCAGCAAGCTGGCAGTGTTCGTGGTGTTATTGCGGCTGGTGCTGGCGGCACCGGTTTTCCACAATGAATGGTTACAGGCTGTGATCACGGTGCTGGCGCTGTTGACCATGCTGGGCGGGAATCTGCTGGCTCTGTTCCAGTCAAACCTCAAGCGGCTGCTGGGCTATTCGTCCGTTGCCCATTTCGGCTACCTGCTGGTGGCGATTGCCGTTGGCAACACGCTGGCCATCGAGACCACCGGGGTTTACCTGGTGACTTATCTGGTGACCACATTGGCAGCGTTTGGCGTGGTAACACTGATTTCCAGCCCGTTTGGAGGCGAGGACGCCGATGGCTTGCCGCTCTATCGCGGCCTGTTCTGGCGGCGGCCCTACCTGGCGGCGGTGATGACGGTCAGTTTTCTTTCACTGGCAGGTATTCCCCTGACCGCCGGATTCATCGGCAAATTCTATGTCATCGCCCTGGGCGTTTCCGACAGCCGCTGGTGGCTGGTGGGCGGCGTTGTAGCCGGCAGTGCCATTGGTCTGTATTACTACCTGCGGGTGATGGTGACCCTGTACCTGCCGGAGCCGGGTATGCGGCGCCGGGATGTCACCAACGACTGGGGCAGCCGCCTTGGCGGCGTTACCCTGTTGGCACTGGCGGTTTTTATCCTGGTGCTCGGTATCTACCCCGCGCCCATGATCGATTGGGTCCAGGGGCTCAGCATCGGTTAGTGCAGCTTCAGCCTTGGATGCATGGCGCGGCTGATCCGGTCCATGAGCCAGATAATGCCGGTGCGGACCATGCCGTGTAGGGCAACCTGATGCATCCGGTAGAGGGACAGATAGAACAGCCGGGCCACCTTGCCCTCAATGTACATGCTGCGGCCGGACAGATTGCCCATCAGGTTGCCCACGGTGGTGTAGCGGCTGAAGTTGATCAGTGAACCGTGATCGTTGTAGACGAAGGGCACTGCTTCGCCGTTCTCCAGGCGGTTGCACAGGGTTTTGAACAGGGTGTCGGCCTGCTGGTGCGCAGCCTGAGCCCGGGGTGGTACCGGCCGGTCGGAATCCGGCTGCGGGCAGGCGGCGCAGTCGCCAAAGGCAAAGATGTCCGCATCCTGGGTGGTTTGCAGGGTCTGTTCCACCACCAGCTGATTGCTCCGGTTCACTTCCAGGCCCTCAAGCTCGGCCAGGAATCCAGGGGCCTTGATGCCCGCCGCCCAGATGGTCATTTCCGAGGGTAATTCGGTACCGTCCTTCATCACGACCGAATTGGGCCGCACCTCATTGACTGGCTGTCCGGTCAGCACCTTCACTCGTTGATGTTCCAGCTCCCTCGTCGCCGCCGCAGATAGCCGGCCGGGCAACGCCGGAAGAATGCGGTCGGCGGCTTCAATCACGGTAATCGAAACGTCCGAGGGCTGAAGATGGTTCATGCCGTAGACGGGAAGCTCCCGGGAAGCCAGGCGCAGTTCTGCTGCCAGTTCCACGCCGGTGGCTCCGGCTCCGATAATGCTGATGTTCAGGGTGTGTTCAGCCCCCTGCAACGCCTCGTGATTCTTGCGGAGAAAGGCATTGAGCATCAGGTTGTGGAAACGCCGGGCCTGCTTGAGGCTATCCAGGAACAGGCAGTTGTCCTGGGCACCGGGGGTGCCGAAATCGTTGGCGGTGCTGCCCACGGCAATCACCAGTGTGTCGTACTGGATGTGCCGCTCGGGAACTACTTCTGTGCCATCGACATCGTGAAACGGCGCAATGACCACTTGCTTGTTCTGGCGGTCCAGACCGCTCATGCGGCCCAGCTGGAATTCGTAGTGGTGCTTGCGCGCATGGGCGCGGTAGTTGATCTCGTTTGCGCTTGCATCCAGAGAGCCGGAGGCCACTTCGTGCAAGAGGGGCTTCCAGACGTGGGTCAGGCCGGCATCCACCAGCGTGATCCTGGCCTTGCGTTTTTTCCCCAGTTTGTTGCCGAGGCTGGTAACAAGTTCGAGACCGCCGGCGCCACCGCCGACCACAACAATGTGATGCAGGTTATCCATGACAATCAGACCTGTAAGTGAAGAGAGCCAAGCACTCTTCGGGCGAGAATGCTTGGCTGTCCTCACTGGTAACCAGACTTGCAGCCGGGGTTAGGCAAGGAAACAAGGCAGGGTCTGAGCAAGAGACTAATGTTAACGCGGCCTGGGCTGTGGGCACAATTCTACGGAAGTGCTGGTACCTTCAGCCCCGGCGGGCATTCTCTCGCCGGGGCTCTGGGAGGGGCGGGTTCAGTGCTGGGTGCGGTATCCGTCCAGAATAGCGGCCATATCATCACCCAGATCGCGCATGGTTTGCGGGTCCAGATTGCGTTCACCCATGGATCTCAGACCCATGATCTGAGCCTGAAGGAGCCGGGCAAGTCGCCGGCTGTCTACGGACTGTACCAGCTCGCCTTTAACCCTTGCCTGTTCCAGCAATTCCGCAATGGATTGTTCAATGGCGGCAAGAATGCTGTTGGCCTGGTCGGCCAGGGCCGGGTGGGTATTGCTGGATTCCAGCAGCGTTTTCACAATCATACAGGCCCGGGAAGGCGCTGCGTTTTCGTCCCCGCAACTGCAGGCGATGCCGCGCAGATAGTCCTGGAGACCTTCGACAATAGAGTCAAAACGCTTGAGGTGTACGGCCAGCTCTCGGCCGCCATGCTCAGCATAGGCGGCCAGTGCTTCTGAAAACAGACCATCCTTGCTGCCGAAGGTGGCATAGATGCTGCCGGGACGCATGTCGAGGGCCTGCTCGATCTGTTTCATGGAGCTGCCGTGATAACCCTTTTCCCAGAACAGACCCACGGCCTTTTCCAGAGCGGTTTTGCGGTCATAGCGTGCGTGTCTGGCCATAACAACGATTCACCATTGTCCTGATTTGAGTGACTGTTCAATTATAACTTGAATGACCGCTCAATAACAGTTAGTCTGAAGTCGTAATTGAGCAATCGTTCAAAAAGGAGATCCTGATGACTGACTTCCCGATACATGACGTCGAATCCGCCCCGGAAGAATCCAAACCGCTTCTTGAGAATTCCCTCAAGGGCTTTGGCATGATTCCCGGCCTTCATGGCGTGATGGCTGAAGCGCCGGGAGCGCTTGAGGCGTATCAGAAGCTGCACCAGCTGGTGCTGGACAGCAGCTTCGACAATGACGAGAAAACCGTGGTCTGGCAGACCATCAACGTTGAAAACGCCTGCCACTACTGTGTTCCGGCACATACCGGGATCGCCAAGATGATGGAAGTCTCGGACGACATTATTGATGCGTTGCGGGACGAAGCCCCATTGCCGAGCGACAAGTTGGAGGCACTACGCACCTTCACCCTCGCCGTGATGCGCAAAGATGGCAATGTCAGCAAAGAGGATCTGGATGCCTTCTACAAGGCGGGTTACAACCACCGCCAGGTGCTGGAGGTGATTCTGGTGCTGTCCCAGAAAACCCTGAGCAACTACATCAACCACATTGCCGAAACGCCGGTTGATGAGCCGTTCAAGAAGTTTGAGTGGCAGAAGAAGCAGTAATTCAGATTCTGCTGGCAACGGACGCGGCTCAGCCCGCGTCCGTTGCCAGTATGTTTGCCTGCCTTGACCGTTTTTTGTTCTTGAGCCGTTTGTCGACGCACTTGCTGTCGTCCTCGAGAATAACGACGCACTCCAGGCACTGAATGCACTCGTCGTAATCAATCCGGCCATCCTTGCGAATGGCATTGATGCCGCATTCGTTTTTGCAGTGCTGACAGGGGTTGCCGCAGAGCTCGACCCTATCCAGCCAGCTGAACAGCCGGAACCTGCCAAGCACCGCAAGGCCGGCGCCCAACGGGCACAGGTAGCGGCAATAGAACTTGTGAATGAACATGCCGAGCATCAGCAGGCCAACGGCATACAGTACGAATGGCCAGTGCCGAACAAAGAGTAGGGTGATACTGGTTTTGAAAGGCTCCACTTCCGCCAGCTTCTCGGCAATGGTCAGGGAGTAGAAGGCGGTGCCAACCAGGCCCACCAGTATGGGGTATTTGAGCAGGATCAGGCGCCGGTGCCAGTGCTCGGGCACCTTGATCTGGCGGAACTTCAGTTTTTCGCCAAGCCAGGCGGCCATCTCCTGCAGGGCGCCAAACGGGCATAGCCAGCCACAGAACAGGCCCCGGCCCCAGATGAACAGGGTCACGAATGTGTAGACCCAGAGAATGAAGATGATCGGATCCAGCAGGAAAACATTGAGAGAGAAACCGTCCCAGATCGCCAGGAACAGGGTGTAGATGTTAACGACCGAAAGCTGCCCCTGGGCGTAGAAGCCGATAAAGAACAGGGTGAAAAACAGGAATCCCCAGCGGAACCGGTGCACCAGCTTCGGGTTGCGGCTCAGGGTTTTCTGTCTGGCGAAGAACACGGTCAGAACGGTCAGGCTCAGTACCAGCAATGATATCTGCCACCAGCGTTCTTTCCAGAGCCCGATCCAGACCGGTTGCCGGGTGTCCTCAGGGTTGGGGGCAACCTCGACGGTTTCGAACAGGTCTTCGCTGAATTGAACCGGGATATCCAGGGATGTCCGGTCCACCATCAGGTGGTTACGGGCCAGTGCGACATTGAGCTTCAGATTGGCTTCCGCCCCCGGGTTAAAGCCGGCGTTGCCGCCCACCCGAAACAGGTTGCCGGCCTCGAACGAGGGCATTCCGGCGGCGTGGAACTCGAGATTCTGGTCGAGCAGGTTGAGATCGCGCATTTCCACGGCCAGGTTGTTCTGGGTGAGGCCGACACGGTCGGGAGAACTGCCAGGCACGAACTCGCGGGAAACATGGGGAAAGGCGCCGCGGGACATGACTGCCAGAACCTGAGCGCCATCGTCGAGTCGTTCCATGAGGCGCTGGTAGCCATCGTCTCCGAGCAGGTTGCGTCCCACCATGGGCGAATTGATGTAGGCGAAGAACAGTTCGGTAAAGGGCTCGCCCTCTGCCGACTCAATGTTCATGGGGTAGTCAGACAGAGGCCGGCCCAGTTCGGCTTCGATGGATTCACTGGCGATCTGCCAGTGTCCAATGTAACCGCGCTCGACCAGCTGCTGCCAGGACATCGGCTGGAAGAAATCCGGCTTCGCCCGTGTGGGGGCGCTCTGGGCGAACCCCTCGAGTTTTTGGCGGGCCACTTTCAGGGCAGAGGACAGCACGGTGTCGTTGATGATCAGCACAGAGACCGTGGCCTTGCTGACACCGTCAAAGTGAACCACGTTGCCGTCACTGGTTCGACCGGAACGGCTGGAGTTGGAGGTGCTGACAATGATCTGCTCTTGTAACGAATGCCCTTCGTATTGGTCTACGAATTCGAACAGGGGCTCTTCGCCGAGGCCATGCAGAAACACCGGCTCGTGGTGATTCAGCATCTTGATGCCGGTGAAACGTCCCTTGGTGTCCAGGCCAATCAGCATGCTGATCGGTTTGCCGGCGAAGCCCTGGAGTCGACTATGATCTATGGTTTCGTAGGCATAGCCGAGCAGCTCCTGGAGTTGATACACCGGGTACACGGGGAAATCCGGCAACTTGTCTTCAATAACCGTTGCCGAGGGAAACAGCTCCTGAATCAGCGCCCGCTTGCTGTCTGACAGCTCGGCCTGAACCTGGGGTATTACAAACAGACAGGCAAGAAGGAGCACAATGCGCCCTGCCATGGGGTACTCCTGTGTTTCTTTTTGTTTGATCTTCCATGCTAGAGTTTTCGGCCTCGGGCTCAATGCGACCTCGGAGCCACCTGACTGCTACTTTGTGAGGAGAAATGCCATGACCGACGCTACCTATACGCCACCCAAAGTCTGGAAATGGGACTCCGAGAGTGGAGGCCGGTTTGCCAGTATCAATCGCCCGATCGCCGGTCCGACCCATGACAAGGAGCTGCCGGTCGGCAAGCATCCTCTGCAGCTTTATTCGCTGGCGACGCCCAATGGTGTAAAGGTCACGGTGATGCTGGAGGAACTGCTGGAACTGGGCATTGAAGAGGCTGAGTACGATGCCTGGCTTGTCAAAATTACCGAGGGTGACCAGTTTGGCAGCGGCTTTGTGGAGGTGAATCCCAACTCCAAGATTCCGGCGATGATGGACCACAGCGTGACGCCATCCATCCGTCTGTTCGAGTCCGGCTCTATCCTGCTGTACCTGGCGGAAAAATTTGGGGCTTTCCTGCCCAAGGACATCGCCGGACGCGCGGAAACCATGAACTGGCTGTTTTGGCAGATGGGCAGCGCACCCATGCTCGGCGGCGGTTTCGGGCATTTCTACGCCTATGCACCGGAATACTACGAGTACCCGATCAACCGTTACACCATGGAGGTCAAACGTCAGCTGGATGTGCTCGACCGGCAGCTGGCAAACAACCGATACATCGCCGGCGATGAATACACCATTGCCGATATGGCTATCTGGCCCTGGTACGGCGCCCTGGTGAAAAACAAGGTATACGACGCGGCCGAGTTCCTGGAAGCCCACACCTATACCAACGTCATTCGCTGGGCGGATGAGATTGCCCAGCGTCCGGCCGTGAGGCGTGGCCGGATGGTAAACCGGGCCTGGGGTGAACCGAGTAGCCAGCTGCACGAGCGCCACGACGCCAGCGATTTCGAGACCCAGACCCAGGACAAGATCGGGGATGGCGAATGAAAATTGCGGTCTATTGCGGCTCCCGGTCCGGAAATGATCCGCTTTATGCGGACAAGGCCCGGGAGTTGGGTGATTATTTTGGCCGCAATGGCATTGAGCTGGTGTTTGGCGGGGGCCATGTCGGCCTGATGGGTGTGGTGGCCGATGCGGTCTTGGCTGCGGGCGGCCGGGTTCACGGGGTGATACCGGAGCACTTGCGGGACCGTGAGCTGGCCCATTCCGGCCTGACCGAATTGCATGTCGTCAAGAACATGCACGAGCGCAAGGCGCTGATGGCCGATCTGGCCGATGGTTTCGTTGCGTTGCCGGGCGGGATTGGCACCCTGGAAGAGCTGTTTGAGGCCTGGACCTGGGGCCAGTTGGGGCTGCACCAGAAGCCCTGTTCCATCTTCAACATCAACGGTTTCTTTGACCCGTTGCTGGCGATGGCGGAGAACATGGAGCGTGCCGGTTTTTTGCAGCAACAATACATCGACATGCTGATCCAGACCGACCAGCCTGAGACACTTCACCGGGCTTTTCGTGACTATCAGAGCCCCGGGGAAAAGTGGCTCTGAGCGACCTCACTCCATCCGGTTGACCTTTGCCATCAGCCGGCGCCAGTCAATCGGCAGCCGGCTTTCAAGCTCCGAGAGTATCGGGTCTTTGGGGTGTACGGACTGGAAGTGCTGTTTGCTGGCATAGACCACGGTGTTGTTGCTCTTGCTTCGAAAGCCCAGAAGCACTGCAAAGTGCCTCTTGAGCCGACGGAAATACGGCCCTTCGACATCCGGGGTCCGGTGGTAATTCAGCACCAGCCAGCCTTCCGCAGTGAGCACCCGGGCGCACTCATCCACGAACTGTTTCTGGGCCTGGGCAGGGCTCATCCGGTCTGCGTTGTACAGATCGGCCAGAATCATATCCGTGCTCGCCTCCGGCAGCCTTTTCAGGGCATCCCGGGCATCGGCAATGGTGACCTCAAGGCGCTTGCTGTCCGGGAGATCAAAAAACTCCCTTGCCGTGTCGACCACAGCCTGGCGCAATTCGACCGCGTGTATCCGGCATTCAGGATAGAGATGGTGAAATGCGCCGGCCATCACGCCGCCGCCCAGACCCAGAATGGTGACGTGGCGGGGGTTGGCAAAGACTGCCGGCAGCATCATGGCCCGGTTGTACTCGTGTACGGGCAGGTAGGGATAGCGACGGTCGATCTTGCTCTGCTCGAACACCGAATTGAAGGTGAGCACCCGGTGTTTGCGGTAATCGACCACCAGGATGCTGCCCAGGGCATCCCGGGTATGATGAATAATCTCGCCCTTGTTGAACATGCCGCCGGCTTACCGGCTGTGTTCTTCGAACAGGCGCCTTACGCTGTCGGTTTTTGCCAGCGAGACTGCGGTGTTGCCGTTGCTGTCCTGAGCGTCGCGATCGGCGCCTTTTTCGAGCAGCAGGCGCACGGTTTCCGGATGGCCGTGCTTGCTGGCCAGGATCAGCAGGGTCTCGCCCTCGCTGGTGCGCATGTTGACCGGGACGCCGGCATCAAGCATCACGCTGAGAGGCCCGGCACCGCCGTTGCGGGCCAGTTCGAAAATACCCTGGGCGAAGGCAACCGCATCCTCGTCTTTCTGGTTCGCGGGCTGTTGTGGCTTGCCGGGCTTCTGTTGGCTCATCGGGGCTCCGTGGTCAGTTGAATCAGTTTTGTGTTAAAAACGTATTATCACAGAATGAGACTGTCCCAGACACAGTCAATGAGCCAAAGGCCAAAACGACAGGAGGCAACGCCGTGAAACTACAGGTTCAAGGCATAGACGAAGGCCAGCCGATTCCCGAGAAATTCGCATTCGGGGTCTACAGTGAAGAGGACCACATGAACTTTGGTCCCAACCGGAACCCCGAGATTGTCTGGGACGATGCACCGGAAGGCACCAAAAGCTTTGTGGTGATGATGTTTGATCCGGACGTGCCCAGCGTCGCAGACGACGTGAATCAGGAAGGCAAGACCGTCTCGAAGGACATTCCGCGGGTCGATTTTTTCCACTGGCTGCTGGTGGATGTGCCGGCCGGTACCACCCGGATCCCGGAAGGCGAGGACAGCGATGGCGTGATTCCCAAGGGCAAGGAGCCGGGGCCCGGTCCCATCGGTATCCGCGGCGTGAACAACTACACCCAGTTCCTGGCGGGCAATCCCGACATGAACGGCACCTACGCCGGGTACGATGGTCCCTGTCCGCCCTGGAACGACGAGATCATCCATCACTACCACTTCGAGGTGCACGCACTGGACGTGGATACGCTCGCCCTTGATGGCGAGTTTGACGGCAGCGACGTGCGCGAGGCCATGGCGGGGCATGTGCTGGCCAGCGCCCGCGTGACTGGCACCTATACCCTGAATCCGGACCTGCGCTAACCGGTACCTGACACCGGGCAGTGGTATTCCGGTAACCCTGCGGGTTACCGGATCGTTCCTGCTTTCTCTCCCGTGACTCCTTTCTGAACGTCACAGAAGTGTCTCCCCTTTGTCATTTCCCCGTCACCCGAACTTGCCAAGGTGTCAGCATCCGGACTGGTTGAAAGACGGGAGAAAAGATGCGGAGCTACCGGAGCGTTTTCATTTCCGACGTACACCTGGGCACGGCAGACTGCCAGGCTGAGTACCTGCTGGACTTCCTGAGCCATGTCCGCTGTGAAACCCTCTATCTGGTGGGGGATATCATCGACCTGATCGCGATGCAGCGACGGGTGCACTTCCCGGATTCCCATCAGGCCGTCATCCACAAACTCATCGAGCTGGCGGCCAGCGGAACCCGGGTGGTCTACGTGCCCGGAAACCACGACGATTTCCTGCGCCGGTTCTGCGGCCAGACCATCGCCGGCATTGAACTGCAATATAAAGCGGTGCATACCACGGCTGATGGCCGTCGGTTCATGGTCTGCCACGGCGACCAGTTTGATCAGGTGGTGCGTTGCAGCCCGCTGATGCTTTTGGTCGGTGACCGTGCCCACGGCATCCTGCTGCGCCTGAACCGCTGGTTCAACGCCTGGCGGCGGCTCAAGGGCAAGCCCTACTGGTCGCTGGCGGCCTGGGTGAAAAGCCGCATTGGCAGGGCCCGCACGTTCATCCGCCGGTTTGAACTGGCGGCGCTGACCGTCGCGGAAAAGGGCAATTACGACGGCTTTATCTGTGGCCACATACACTCCGCCGGCTTCCTGCGTAGTGAGGAAGGGCTTTACTGCAACGACGGCGACTGGGTAGAGCATTGCACGGCCCTGGTGGAGCAGGAAAACGGCAAACTGGAGCTGCTGCACTGGTCGGAATCGCCAATCGTGCTGGCCAAAGAGCCGGACGCCCCGAACCCGGATGTGTGCGGAGATGCCCGGCCGGTGATCGACACCCTGCCAACCGCGTTCGTGGAGCAGGTTAACCGACTGGCCAGTTAAATATTGAGAGCTTGCCAATAGCAAGCGCCCACGTATCGCTCGCAGATGCCGGAATTGTGGCGTCAGGTCCTTGATTTCCTGGTGGCCATTTTTCATTACGCCTCCGTATCCCTTATACTTCGGTCCCCCACCCGCCCTGCATAGGCTTTATGGCTGAACACACAAGATCACAGACAGAGGGGCTAACGGACTCCGGTGCCGGAGCACCTTCAGCCAATTATCGTGCACGCTGGCCCAGCGCCTGGGCGATCAGTACCTTTCTGATTGCGTTGCTTGTGGCGTTGCCGGTTCTGGTCATATTTGCGCACGTGTTTTTTCCCTCCGGGGAAGTCTGGCAACACCTGGTCAGTACAGTGCTCGGAAGATATCTGAGCAACACCGTGGTCCTGAGCCTTTCGGTGGCTATCGGTACCACCTTGATCGGCACTGCCTGTGCCTGGCTGGTGGTCATGTGCCGGTTCCCCGGCAGGCGCCTGTTCGAGTGGGCGCTTTTATTGCCTCTTGCAGTGCCGACTTACGTGATTGCCTATGCCTATACCGATTTCCTGCAGTTTGCGGGGCCCTTGCAGAGCACTCTGCGCGAGTGGTTCGGCTGGGAGTATGGCGACTACTACTTCCCGGATGTAAGGTCATTGGGGGGCGCGTCCCTGCTGATCACCATGGTGCTTTACCCCTATGTTTACCTGCTTGCCCGTGCGTCTTTCATGGAGCAGTCGGTAAGTGCACTGGATGTCGGACGTACCCTTGGCCTGGGGCCGTGGCGTATGTTCAAGCGCATTGCCCTGCCGCTATCCCGACCGGCCATCATCGGCGGAGTCTCACTGGTGTTGATGGAAACACTGAATGAATTTGGCGCTGTCCAGTTCTTTGGTGTGGATACCTTTACCACCGGTATTTACCGGACCTGGTTCGGCCTGGGGGAGCCGGTAGCGGCTGCCCAGTTGGCGGCCTGTCTGCTTGTCTTCGTGGTGCTGGTTGTGGTTCTGGAGAGAGTGTCCCGCGGCGGCAAGCAATACCATACCTCGGCTCGCTATCAGGCCTTGCCGGAGTATTCGCTCAAGTCGGGGCAGGCCGTGCTGGCCTTTGCGATCTGTTTCCTGCCCATTTTTATCGGTTTCATTGTCCCGGCCCTGATTCTGCTGGAGATGGCAATCACGACCGGAGATGCCCTTTTCGGTACCCGTTTCCTGGAGTTTGCGTTCAACAGCCTCATCCTTGCCTCCAGTGCGGCGGTGGTGGCCGTTGTTCTGGCGGTGATGCTGAGTTACGGCGCGCGCCTGAATCCCAGTTCCTGGGTCAGGGGAGCTAATCGGGTCGCAGCCATGGGCTATGCCATACCGGGGTCGGTCATTGCGGTCGGCATCATGATCCCCCTGGCCTGGCTGGACCAGCAGTTGAATCTTTTTCTTAGGGACAACTATGGTTTTATGGTGGGGCTGGTACTCAGTGGCAGCGCTTTTGTATTGATCTATGCCTACACAGTGAGATTTCTGGCGGTATCGTTTAACACCGTTGAGGCGAGCCTGGGGAAAGTGACGCCGTCCATGGACGCAGCGGCCCGAACCCTCGGGCAAACCGCCGGTGGCACCTTGCGTAAGGTGCACACCCCCATTATGCGCAGTAGCCTCCTGGCTGCCGGTATTCTGGTGTTTGTGGACGTGATGAAGGAGTTGCCGGCCACCATCATACTCAGGCCGTTCAACTTCGATACCCTGGCGGTTCGTGCCTACAGTCTGGCTTCCGACGAGCGGCTGGCGGAATCCGCCACGTCTTCTCTTGCGATAGTGGTTGTCGGAATCATCCCCGTGGTGATTCTCAGCCTGGCGATGCGCCGTTCCCGTCCGGGAAGTAAGCCGGGTT
>Ga0102937_1000365_pt1 | contig 19877 bp, 19 predicted proteins | sample SalPonR2_B_D1_MG_FD_78213 | JGI IMG/M metagenome (GOLD analysis project Ga0102937, IMG submission 78213) | Salt pond soil microbial communities from South San Francisco under conditions of wetland restoration - Salt Pond MetaG R2_B_D1_MG | ecosystem: Environmental > Aquatic > Marine > Intertidal... | reverse complement strand
TTCCGACCACCCGACCGCGACGACCACCAACGGCACTTCGCCGAACGCTTCGGACTCCCCTACCCCAACGGCAACAACTGACCGTTCGGCCGAGGGCACCCGCCGCTGCGCACTCCGTCGCTACCCTGCCCACCATGTCGCCGCACCGGGCCATCAGCTCCATCGGCCTGATCTGTGCGGTGCTGGTGGTCACCGGCCTCACGGGATGCACGGCGAGCGACGACCGATCCGAGCCGCAGGACACCCTTCCTCCGTCGGTCTCCGACGACGGTGGCGAGGCACTCCCCGGTGTGGAGCTGCCGGCGGCGGCCGGGGCGACGGGAGTGGTCGTCCAGGTCCCCGGCGAACTGGACGCACTGATCGCCGCTCACGCCAGCGCGCGCGACGACCTGCGGGCGTGCATCGATGATCACGCCACGGGCGGCAGCGGCGTCGACGCGCAGCGGTTCCCCTGCTGAACGGCCCTCGAACGGGCCGAGGCACCTCCGTGAGTCGGGGTTCTCCGGTTCGAGCTCAGCCGACCCCGAGCAGGTCCACCACGAACACGAGGGTCTCGTTCGGGGCGATCACCCCACCGGCACCGGCGGCGCCGTAGCCCATCTCGGGCGGGATCGTCAGCCGGCGGCGACCGCCGACCTTCATCCCCTGCACGCCGTCGTCCCATCCCTGGATCACCTGGCGCTGCCCGAGACCGAAGCGGAACGGCTCCATCCGGTCCCAGGAGGCGTCGAACTGCTTGCCGGTCGACCACGACACGCCCACGTAGTGGACGGTCACGTCGCGCCCCGCGACGGCCTCGTCGCCCTCACCGACCGTGATGTCGTCGATGACGAGTTCGGCGGGTGGGGTGCCGTCGGGAATGGTGACATCGGGCTTGCGCATGCCGGCGACGCTATCGGTTCCCGGCCGGACGACGCCCCGGCTCCGACGGCACGGGTTCGGCGGCACCTCGTCGACGACGGTTCCGGCCGACGCCAACTGCGCTGCCAGAATGCGCACATGCCCGGCAGTTTCCTCCACCCGTTCGCCAAGCCGACCCGTGAGCGCTTCGTCACGATCGAGCGCGGCGAGGGCGCCCTGCTGTGGGATGCCGACGGCAACGAGCTGATCGACGCCATGGCCAGCCTCTGGTACTGCAACGTCGGCCACGGCAGAGCCGAGATCGCCGAGGCCGTCGGCCGTCAGCTGGCCACACTCGAGTCGTATTCGTGCTTCGACCCCTTCACCAACGGGCCGGCCGACGAGCTGGCCGACCGGATCGCCGCTCTCACGCCGATTCCCGAGGCCCGGATCTTCTTCGCCAACAGCGGCTCGGAGGCGATCGACTCCGCGATGAAGCTCGCCCGGTTGGCCCATGTACAGGCAGGACACCCCGAGCGTCGACTGATCATCACCCGCGACCGCGGCTACCACGGCACGAACTACGGCGGCACCAGCGCCCAGGGTCTCGCCCCGAACAAGGTCGGCTACGGCGAGCTGCTCGCCGACGTGGTGCAGGTGCCCGCCGACGACGTCGAAGCGCTGTCCGTGTTGATGGCCCGGCACGGTGACGAGATCGCCGCCGTGATCACCGAGCCGGTGCAGGGTGCCGGAGGTGTCCACACGCCACCCGACGGCTACCTCGCCGAGGCGCGGCGGCTGTGTGACCTCCACGGGGCCTTCCTCGTGTTCGACGAGGTGATCACCGGTTTCGGGCGGCTGGGAACGTGGTTCGCGGCCGACCACTACGGGGTCACTCCGGACCTCACCACGTTCGCCAAGGCGGTCACGTCCGGGTACGTCCCGCTCGGCGGCGTGATCGTCGGGGCTCCGGTGCGGGCCGCGCTGGAGAGCGACGCCGACTTCGTCCTCCGCCACGGCTACACCTACTCGGGCCACGCCGCGGCGTGTGCGGCAGGGCTGGCGAACCTCGACATCGTCGAACGAGAGGGTCTGCTCGATGCCGGACAGCGCATCGGTCGGCGTCTCGGCGACGGCCTCCACGCGCTGGCGGCCGACGGGAGGGTGGACCACGTGCGCGGGCTGCCGGCCGTCTACGGGGTGGGCCTGCGACCGGAGCACGACGCCATGGCCGTGCGTGACTCGATGCTCGACCACGGCGTGGTCACCCGAGCCATCGGTCCGGACACCGTCACCTTCTGCCCGCCCCTCGTCACCACCGACGAGCAGGTCGACCGCATCGTCGACGCCCTCGCCACGGCGGTGGCGTGACGGCGGCCCGACGCTCGGGCTGAACTGCGCCCGACACCCCACTCGGTCGACAGCGCGGCCGGCCGCCGGACCACCGGCCGACCGTCGGGCTGAGACCGCACTGCCCGATCGTGGGAACATGGTCCGGTGACCTCGGCGCTGCTCTACAACCCGCTCGACCCGGTGTTCCGGGCCGACCCCTACCCGTTCTACGACGAACTCCGGCTGCACGAGCCGGCCCACGTCACGCCGTTCGGTCTGGTGGTGATCACGCGCTACGACGACGTCGCCCGCACGCTGCGCAGCAACGATTTCAGCCGCGACATCGAGACCAATGGCCGAGTGCTCGACGATCCGGTGTCGAGACGTCGCCGCGAACGTTCGGCGCGTGGCGCGAAGACCATCCTCAACCTCGACCCGCCCGACCACACCCGGCTCCGGCGGTTGGTGAGCAAGGCGTTCACCCCGTCGGCGATCGAGGCGCTGCGCGGCCGCATCGAATCGCTCGTCGACGACGTGCTCGACACGGCGGCCGAGCGTGGCGAGATGGAACTGGTCGACGAGCTGGCGTTCCCGGTGCCGTTCCAGGTGATCTCCGACATGCTCGCCATCCCGGCCGATCGCGCCGACGAGATGCGTGAGTGGAGCCAGCTGCTCACGGCCGCACTCGAACCCACGACCACGCTCGAGACGCTCGACGCCGCCGACGAGGCGATCGGCAAGATGCGACCGTATCTCCACGACGTGATCGAGCACCGCCGCCGCAACCTGGGTGACGACGTGCTCTCGGCGCTGCTGGTGGCCGAGGAGGCGGGCGACCGGCTCAACGCCGACGAGCTGCTGTCGTTCCTGGTGCTGCTGTACGTGGCCGGCCACGAGACCACCGTGAACCTGATCGGCAACGGGATGCTGGCCCTGCTGCGGCACCCCGACGAGCTCCACCGGTGGCGGAACGATCCGTCACTCGACGCCAATGCGATCGACGAACTGCTGCGCTTCGACGGTCCGGTGCAGCACACCGTGCGCGTGGCGATGACGCCCGTCACCTACGGCGAAGGCGATCAGCAGGTCACCGTCGAGCCGCACCAGTCGGTGCTGTGCGTGCTCGGCGCGGCGAACCACGACCCGTCCGTGTTCGACGACCCGCACACGCTGCGACTCGATCGGCCCAACGCCGGCCGCCACCTCGCCTTCGCCGCCGGCATCCACTACTGCCTGGGTGCGTCGCTGGCGCGGCTCGAGGCGACGGTGGCGATCGGTCGGCTGATCCGCCGTTTCGATTCCATCGAGCTCCACAGCGAACCGACGTTCCGCGACCGCCTCACGATCCGCGGCGTCGATCGGATGCACCTCTCCGTCGCCTGATCGACAGGGCCGGCGGGTGCCCGGCCACGCGGCGCGCCGCCGGATCAGGTGAGCAGCGTGATCAGGCTGCTGGTGTCCCAGCGATCACCGCCGCGGGCCACCACGTCCTTGTAGAACTGGTCCACCAGCGCCGTCACGGGCAGACGGGCACCGTTGCGGTCCGCCTCGTCGAGCACGATGCCGAGGTCCTTGCGCATCCACTCCACGGCGAACCCGAAGTCGAACTCGCCCTCGGCCATGGTGTGGGCCCGGTTGTCCATCTGCCAGCTCTGCGCTGCCCCCTTGCCGATCACATCCACCACCTGATCGACGTCGAGGCCCGCCAGCCGGGCGAAGTTGATCCCCTCGGCGAGGCCCTGCAGCAGGCCGGCGATGCACACCTGGTTCACCATCTTGGTGAGCTGGCCGGCGCCCGCCGACCCGAGCCGCACACACGACCGGGCGTAGGCGTCGACCACCGCAGCTGCACGGTCGAACACCTCGACGTCGTCGCAGCCGCACATCACCGTGAGCTGTCCGTTCTCGGCGCCGGCCTGGCCGCCCGACACGGGCGCGTCCACGAAGCCCACCCCACGCTCGGCGCACGCAGCCGACAGCTCACGGGCCAGCCCGGCCGACGCCGTCGTGTGGTCGACCAGGATCGAGCCCGGCGCCATGGCCGCGAGTGCTCCCTGGGGGCCGAGGACCACTTCGCGCACGTCGTCGTCGTTGCCGACGCACAGCGCCACGATCTCGGCACCGTCGGCGGCCTCCGCCGGGGTGGGCGCTGCCCGCTGGCCGTGCAGCGCCACCCACGCCAGCGCCTTGGCGGCGGTGCGGTTGTACACGACCATGTCGTGCCCGGCCTTGCGGAGATGCCCGGCCATGGGTGCTCCCATCACGCCGAGCCCGAGGAATGCGATCGTCGTCACGGGTGCGAGTCTGGCAGGTCGGGCAGCGTCGACCGTCCCACTCCCTCCTGACCGGCGGCAGTCGTGCGACACTCGGCACCATGACCGATGTGCCGGACACCGACCGGGCGCCGTGGGCGGTGCTGACATGGAACGTGCACGGGACCGACGATCCCGACATCGAGGGCCTCGCGGCGGCCATCGGCGTCGAGTCGCCCGACGTGGTGGTGCTCCAGGAGGTCCGCCAGGCGCAGGCACGTGAGCTCGCCGGTGCGTCGGCGATGCGGTACTCGTGGGCGTTCGAGCACAACCCGTACACCCGGTTGATGGCATCGCGCGCCGAGGGGATGGCGATCATGACTCCCCACACGCTCGACGCGGCCGGTCACACCGAGATCTCCGCTGGCCGATCGAGGCGCTCGTGGCGTCGGCGGATCGCCCAGTGGGCGCTGGTCGGACGCGCCGACGGCGGCATCGTCAGGATCTACAACCTGCACCTGTCGCCACACGAGGACGCCGCCTCCCGCCGCGCGGAAGCGGTCCGGGTGGTCGATCTGGTCGCCGAGCACGGAGACGAACCACCGGCCGTCGTGGCCGGAGATCTCAATGACGCCGATGACCCGCACATCGTGTTCGCCCTGCCGGGCATCGAACACGTGGTGCCGGCGCCCACGAGCCCGTCGGACGTGCCGTCACGAGTGCTCCATCACGTGCTGCTGCCGCCCGAGGCGACGGGCGTGTCGGCCACGGTGCCGGCCGGCGGCGACGACTGGGCGACGCTGTCGGACCATCTGCCGGTGACCGTCCGCTTCACCATCTGACCCGACGCCGGCGTCCGGCACCTCCGCTGAGGCAGGAGCGGCGTCGTCGTCGTCGCGGGACGCGGTTACTTCTTCTTCTTGGGCTCGGCCGGCGGGCCCTTGAGCACGCCCTTGGCCAGCGCATCGTCGAGGTAGGCCTCGGCCTCCTCGGCCGACACCTTCAATGCAGGAGAGATCTCCGAGATCAGGTTGACGCGGGCCCGCTCGTACATCGTGCGCTCGGCCGCCGACAGCGACGCATCACGGTTGCGGGCGGCCAGGTTCCGCACCACCTCGGCGACCTGGTACACGTCGCCGCTCTTGAGCTTCTCCTGGTGGTTCTTGAACCGGCGGCTCCAGTTGGAGGGCACGCGGGGGTCGGGCTTGGCCAACACCGCCACGAGATCCTCGAGCTCGTCGGCGGAGACCGGCGGACGCACCCCGACGTCGTCGGTGCTCGAGATCGGCACCTTCAACGTCATCTCGTTGATGACGGTCTTCAGGATCAAGTACTCCTGCTTCTCGCCGAAGAACTCCATCTTCTTGGTCCCCTGGACGACGCATGCGCCGTGCTGGGGATAGATGACGGTTTCGCCCTTCTTGAACTTCACGCAGTACCTCGCCTGGTCGGGGGTGGGGTGCTGCGGCCCATCGCAGCAGCGTCCCATCCTACCGGGCTCTCCGGCATCCGCTCCCCGAGTCCGGTCGTGTCAGCGACCGGCCCAGGCTGCGCCCTCGGCGGTGTGCGCCCCCGGCAGGATTCGAACCTGCGACCTTGTCATTAGAAGGGACTTGCTCTGTCCAGCTGAGCTACAGGGGCCTGAACTACGAAACTATCGGATTGCCGTCCATGGAGAGCAACGGATGGGTATTCTGCCGCTATGCCGGTTCGGCACCATACGAAGGACAAGGGCGATCTCGCTGCCGCCCAGGTCCAGGTCGACCTGATCGAGCGCGGGGCCATGGTTCTTCTTCCATTGACGGAGCACGCTCCGTTCGACCTCGTCGCCTATCAGGACGGATCGTTCTTCCGCATCCAGGTGAAGTACAGAGCAACGAGCCGCGGGGTCCTCCCCGTCCACTTCCGGAGCGTCTGGTCGGACCGTCAGGGCGTCCACGCCAAGCCGACGGATCGAGACGACATCGATGTCCTGGCGATCTACTCACCGGAAACCCGTCGCTGCTACTACCTCGATCCGACACGCTTCGAGTCATCGGTGTCCCTGCGGCTGTCTCCGCCGAAAAATGGACAGGTGGCGAACATCCTCTTCGCTGATGACTTCACCACGTTCCCCCCTCGGCCCGCAAGGTGATCGGATCGATTCCGTCGCGGAAGGCCGTTGCTCTGTCCAGCTGAGCTACGAGGGCGGGCCGATCACAAGCTACTGACCGGTGAGGCGTTGGCGCAGGAAGCCGAGCGCGGTGATGACGGCGAACTGGCGCATCTGCTCGCGCTGGCCGGGAAGCCGGGCATGGCGCACCTCGTCGAAGCCCGGTCCCACCATGCCCACGTACAGCGTGCCGACGGGCTGGCCGTCCTGTTCGGTGGGACCGGCCACGCCGGTGAGCGACAGGCCGACGTCGGCGCCGAGGCGTTCACGCACGCCGTGGGCCATCTGGCGCGCCGCCGCCTCGCTGACCACCGGCCCCTCCGCCACGCCGAGCACGGTCTGCTTCACGTCGGTGGCATAGCTGACGACCGCCCCACGGAACACGTCGCTGGCGCCGGCGATCGCCGTGAGTCGGGCCCCCACCAGTCCGCCCGTGACCGACTCGGCGACGGCGAGCGAGAGTGCGCGCTCGCGGCAGATGTCCAGCACCACCGACTCCATGGTGTCGCCGTCCGTGCCGAACACGAGATCGCCGATCCGCTCGCGGACCACCCGGTCCCATTCGTCGAGCTGTGCCGTGCATTCCGCCAGCGTCGGGGCCTTGGCGGTCAGCCGGACCTTGAGGCCCTCCCAGCCACTCGCCAGGAACGCCAACGTCGGGGTGTCGGGTCCCTCGAGCTGCTCGATCACGTCGTCGAGTCGTTCGTTGAGGCCGCTCTCGCTCTCCCCCCACGTGCGCAACACCCGGCTGGCGATCACGGCGTCGTCGCCCGACCGTCGCCGGAGGTCGGGAATGATCGCCCGCTGCATCATGTCGTGCATCTCGTGCGGGACTCCCGGAACGGCGTACACGACCTTGTCGACGCCCCCGACCGTGACGGGACAGATCAGGCCGGGAGCCGTCCCCCGTGTCTGCGGGATGATCGTGGCGCCCACCGGAACCTGGGCCTGGCGGAGGTTGTTGGCCGACATCGGCCGTCCACGAGCGGCGAACATCTCGCGGATCACGTCGGCCACCGCGTCGTCCTGCACGAGTTCCACGCCCATCACCCGGGCGATGGCCTCACGGGTGAGGTCGTCGTGGGTCGGCCCGAGGCCACCGCACATGATCACGGCGTCGGCGTCGTCCAGCAGACGGCGCAGCTGGGTCTCGATCCTGGTGACGTTGTCACCCACCTTCACCTGGACGAGCGAGTCGATGCCGTTGGCGGCGAGTTCGCCGCCCATCCACGCCGAGTTCGAGTCGATGATCTGGCCGAGCAGCAGTTCGGTGCCCACCGCCAGCACGTCGCAGCGCAACACGGTTCAGCCGACCTGATCGAGCGTCGACGGGAGTGCCTGGCCACGGAGCTGGCGGGCCGCCAGCAGGTACTGCGCACCGCTCACGACGGCGAGCACGACGGCGGCCCAGAGGAATGCCTGCCACAGCCATGTGGCGTCCAGGGCGGTCAGGGGCATGAGCGCGAACGCCACTGCCAGCTGCTGCGCAAGGGTCTTGTACTTCGCGAGCTTGCTCGCCGGCACGCTGATCCCCCTGCCGCCGACCAGCACCCGGTAGACGCTGATCACGAACTCGCGGGCGGCGATCACGATCACCGGCACCACCCAGAACACCCCGGTGCTGACGAGCGTGAACATCGCACCGAGGATGAGCACCTTGTCGGCGAGCGGGTCGAGGAACGCGCCGGCGGAGGTGGTGCCGTGCCGGCGTGCGATCCAGCCGTCGATCCCGTCACTCGAGCAGAACACGAACCACATCGTGAAGGCGATCCACGAGCCCTGGTCGTCGTTGGGGATCGCCCAGAACATGAGGGGCGACAGCAGCAGCCGGCCGACGGTGATCGCGTTGGCCCACGTGGCGATCTTGTCGGGCGGCACCGTCACGATGCGTCCTCCAGAGCGGCGAGGTCGACGCCGCCGGCCACGAGATCGGGGCCGAGCGCATCGACCACCTCCACGTCGACGATCGAGCGCGGTTCGATCGACCGGTCGACGTGCACGATGCCGTCGATCTCGGGTGCCTCGCGATGGCTGCGCGCCACCCCGGGCGTGTCGACCAGCACCGACACGGTGGAACCGATCAGAGCGTCTCGACGTGTGGCGGTGATGTCGTCCTGCAGCTCGCGCAGTTCGGCGAGGCGCTCGCGCATCAGGCCCTCGTCGACGGCACCGTCGAGATCGGCGGCGTAGGTACCGTCCTCGCGGCTGTAGGAGAAGAACCCGCACCAGTCGAGCTGGGCCTCCTCCACGAAGTGCAGCAGCTGATCGTGGTCGGCCTCGGTCTCGCCCGGGTAACCGACGATGAAGTTGCTCCGGAAGGCCGCCTCGGGTTCACGGGCACGGATGTCGGCGATGCGGTCGAGGAACCGCTGGCCGTCACCCCAACGGCGCATCCGCCGCAGCAGCGGCTTGCTGACATGCTGCAGCGAGAGGTCGAAGTACGGCACCCCCGACTCGCAGATCGCGTCGACGAGGGCATCGCTGAGGTCACTCGGGTAGAGGTAGAGCAGCCGCACCCGGTCGACCGCTGCGGCCACGGCGTTCACCAGCGGCACGATCGAGCCCGCACCGAGCTCGTCGGGCCGGTCCTTGCCGTAGGACGCGAGGTCCTGGGCGACGAGGACGATCTCGCGGGCGTCGAGTTCGTCGACCTCGGCGAGGATCGACGCGACGTCGCGGCTGCGCTGCGGCCCACGGAAGCTGGGAATGGCGCAGAACCCGCACGACCGGTCGCAGCCCTCGGCGATCTTCACGTACGCCCACGGCACCGCCGAACGCGGGCGCGGCAGGTTGAGCAGGTCGAACTCGGGCAGCGGTACGGTCGACACCGGGATCAACTTGCGGGAACGACCCCCACCGGCCGCCGGTGCGTCGCCCGAGTCGACGGCGTTGAACGCCTGACCGAAGCCGGCGACCTGGTCGACCTCGGGAAGTTCGGCGGCGAGCTCGTCGCCGTAGCGCTCGGCCATGCACCCGGTGACCACCAGACGCGACCCGTCAGTGCGCTGCTCGTCGAGCGCCAGGATGGTGTCGATCGACTCGCGCCGGGCTTCGTCGATGAACGCGCAGGTGTTCACCACCACCAGGTCGGCTGCCCCGGCGTCGTCGGTGGCCTCCATACCGTCGGCCAGCAGGGCGCCGATCAACTTGTCGGAGTCGACGTCGTTCTTCGGGCAGCCGAGCGTCTCGATGTAGAACCGCTGCGACACGGGTGACCACGCTACCCGTCGTGCCTCCACAAGATGCCGACCGGCGCCGTCGAGCGCCGGCGGTGGCGGGAGCTACTGGTGGGCGAGGCGCATTCCCTGGCGGGGCCAGGGGAACGAGACGAGACGGCCCGTGCTGGAACACGTGACGTAGGCGGTCCGCATGTCGTCACCACCGAAGCAGATGTTGGTGGTGACGAGGTCGCCGGTGGCATGGTGCTCGACCTGCGTGCCGTCGGGCGAGATGGCCGTGATGCCACCGTTGACGATCGTGGCCACGCACACCCACCCCTCGCAGTCCACGGCGAGCGAGTCGAACAGCTGCAGACCGGGTGCACCGTGGAGCACCACGGACGGATCGAGCGGCATCACGGGGGCCAACTCGCCCGGCGACGTGACGGTCCGCCGGTACACGCGCCCGGTGTGGGTCTCGGCCCAGTACAAGGTGGTGGTGTCGGGCGACAGGCCGATGCCGTTCGGGGCGTCGGTGGGGAAGACCACTTCGGTGACACCCGACCCGTCGGCATGGGCGTAGTGGATGCCGGTGAGGTCGGCGGTGCGCTCGTGGGCGTCACGGATGCCGTGATCGGTGAACCAGAAGCCGCCGTGTCCGTCCATCACGATGTCGTTGGGGCCCCGCAGCGGGCGACCGTCGCACTCGGTGTACAGGTCGGTGACGGTGCCGTCGTGGGGGTCGACGCGCTGGATCCGTCCGCCGCGGTAGCGATCGCGGGCGAACCCGCCCGGCAGCAGCATGTCCCCCAGCTCCACCGGGGTGAACGATCCGCCGTTGTTGCACACGTAGATGGCGCCGTCGGGGCCGATCGCCGCACCGTTGGGTCCGCCGGGGATCTCGGCGATCGTCTCCGTCGAGCCGTCGGGATGCACCCGCGTGAGTCGCTCGGCGAACATCTCGACCAGGACCACCGATCCGTCGGGCATCGCGATCGGGCCCTCGGGGAACTTCAGCCCGGTCGCGACCTCGGTGAGTTCGGGCGTGAATTCGACGACGGCGCTCATCGGCTCATGTTGCCAAATTCGGCCGGGCCGAGACGCAACCGACCCGGCACGCCCACCGGCGGGGCACCCGTCACTCGACGACGAGTTCGCCGACCATCGACGGGTGGATCGAGCAGAAGTAGGGGTAGGTCCCGGGCTCGGAGGCAACGAACGAGAACGTTTCGTTCATGCCGAGATTGCCCGAATCCCACGTGCCGTCGTCGGCAGTGGTGGTGTGGACGAGCACGTCGACGTTCGTCCACACCACCTCGGTGCCGGCGGCCACGCTGATGGTGGGCGGTTCGAACCCTTCGGCGACCCCGACGATCGTGACGCCGACGTCCTGTGCATCGCCGTCGTCGGTGTCGCCGTCGTCGGTGTCACCGGGCGTTGCGGCAGTGGTCTCTGCGCCGCCGTCGGCGTCGTCGGCCACTGGCGCACTGGTGACGTCCGCATCGTCGTCGTCACCGTCGCAGGCGACGGGCACCAGCGCCGCGACGGCGACCAGGGCGATCCAGGGAAACGGTCGGGACGGTCTGTCGGCCATGTCGGTCCTCCTCGCTCGTCCGGCGGGTCACCGGTGAGCCCCCGACACTAGATCAGAGTTGACCGTTCTGCTGGAGGAGTTCGAACTCCTCCACCGTCATCAGCACGGCCCGCGCCTTGGAGCCCTCGCTCGGGCCGACCACCCCGCGCTGCTCGAGCAGATCCATGATCCGGCCGGCACGCGCGAAACCGACCTTCAGCTTCCGTTGCAGCATGGAGGTGGACCCGAGCTGGCTGCGCACGACGAGCTCCATCGCCTGGCGCATCATCGCCGTGTCCTCGTCCTCCTCGCCGGCCGAGAACGCATTGGCGTCGGAGGTGACGTCGAGGTCGTCGAGACCGGCAGCGCCACCCGGCGCCGGTGGTCCGGAGCTGGCCATCGGCGGCACGAGCGCCGGCTGCGCCGTCGCGCTGCCGGCGAAGTCACCCTCGGAGCCGCCGTCGCCGCCCGCTTCGACATCGCCCGAGTACACGGGTTCGGGCGCCTGGTTGCGCCAGTGGCCGACGATCTGGCGGACTTCGTCCTCGCCCACGAACGAGCCCTGGATGCGGTTGGCCACCGACGAGTTGCCGGGGAGCAGCAACATGTCGCCCTTGCCGACGAGCTTCTCCGCGCCGGGCTGATCGAGGATCACGCGTGAGTCCGTGAGGCTCGACACGGCGAAGGCCATCCGAGCGGGGATGTTGGCCTTGATCACACCGGTGATGACGTTCACCGACGGCCGCTGCGTGGCGACGATCAGGTGGATGCCGACGGCACGCGCCTTCTGGGCGATGCGGGTGATCGACTCCTCCACGTCGCGGGCCGCCACCATCATGAGGTCGTTGAGCTCGTCGACCACCACCACGATGTACGGCATGTGCTCGTACTCGAGCTCGGATCCGAGCGGTGGCTGGATCTGTCCCTTGGCGAAGGCCGTGTTGTAGCCGGTGATGTCGCGGTAGCCGAGCTCCGACAGGACGTCGTAGCGGCGTTCCATCTCCTTCACGGCCCAGCCGAGCGCATTGGCCGCCTTCTTGGGGTTGGTGACGGGCTGGGTGAGCAGGTGTGGCAGGCGCTGGTACTGGCCCATCTCGACCTGTTTGGGGTCGATCAGGATGAGACGCACGTTGTCGGGCGTGGTGCGCATCAACAGCGACGTGATGATGCAGTTGATGCCGCTCGACTTGCCGGCACCGGTGGCACCGGCGATCAGCAGGTGCGGCGTGGCGGCGAGGTCGAGGAACACGGCCTTGCCGGCGATGTCCTTGCCCACGGCCACGTCGAGTGGATTGTTCGCCTTGGCCGCCTCGGGTGACGCGAGCAGGTCACCGAGGGCGACGAGCTGGCGCTGGTGGTTGGGCACTTCCACCCCGATCGCCGAGCGGCCGGGGATCGGCGCCAGGATCCGCACGTCGGTGGCCGCCATCGCATAGGCGATGTCCTTCTGGAGGCTGGTGACCTTGGCGACCTTCACGCCGGGGCCGAGTTCGAGTTCGTAGCGGGTGACGGTGGGACCGACGGTCATGCCGACCAACGAGGTCTCCACGTTGTGCGAGGCGAGCGACTCCTGGAGCTGGCGGCCGCGTGCCTCCACCGCCTTGCGGTCGACGGCCTGTTCACCGGGGCGTTCGAGCATGGCCATCGGGGGGAGCACCCAGTCGCCGACGTGGGTGCCGTCGCTGCCTGCCGCGCCGGGTTGGCTGCCGGTGTCGACCTTCGGCTTCGCACGGCGCCGCGGGGACGAGCCCGGGAGGTCGTCGCCTTCGGCGGCGAAGTCGTACAACGCTGCACCGGAGGCGAGCGCCGACGCCTCCCCCACCACGTCGCCGTGGCCGCCGGCACGGTCACCGTCGGCGGCGAGATCGTCGCCGACACGGTGACTGCGGGATCCGTCGTCGGGGCCCACCTGCTCGTGATCGCTGCTGAGCGTGGAGATGTTGCTGATGCCCGACTTGGCGGCCCGACCGAGCGGGGCGGCGACGGCGGCGAGGAATCCGCCGGTGTTCTGGGCGAGCGTCTTCACGGAGGCACGGGTGACGAGCAGGGCACCGCCGGCGAGCACGGCCGCCAGCATCACCGCCGCACCGGCCGTGGCGATGAGCGCCTGCAGCGGCTCCGCGACGAACGCACCGATGTAGCCGCCGGCGTCGATGAACTCGTCGGCTGCACCGCCGAGACCCGAGGGTCCGTTCACGAGGTGCAGCAGGCCGAGTGTCGCCAACGACATCATCACCCAGCCGATGGCGAGCCGGAACGGGCTCGCCGAACGACCGCTCCGCACGAAGGAGACGCCCACGCCCAGCAGGACGAGGGGCACCGCGTACCTGCCGAGACCCGCCAGCCAGCCGACCAGGGTCTCGATTCCGCGGCCGAGGGGCCCCGCCAGGTCGACGTAGACGGCCAGCCCCAGCAGCACGGCGACGCCGATGAGGGCCAGGCCGACGAACTCGTGCTCACGCCCGCCGACAGCGTCGCGGAGTTCGGCCTCGGCCTGCTCGCGCTTGGAGCGGTGGGTGTGGGGTGGCGTGGCGTCGCGCACCGATCCTGCGGGCTGTTTCGCACCCTTCGACGACCGGGACGCGGGCGACCCCTTCCCGGCCGATCGACCGGACGCGCCGGCGCGGCCGGACGACGAACGCTGCTTCGACGAACGCTTCTTGGACGGACCCCAGGTGGACATGTGGGGACAACGGTACCAACCCGCTGTCACCCCGAACCGCTACCACGCGGGCAGGAGCGCGACTACAGCGGATCGACGGCGAGGATCCGACCGTCGCCCGACACCGTGACGTCGAGGAACCCGCCGCGCTCCGACTGGACGGAGACCACGTAGCGGACGTCGCCACCCCCGACGGCACCGGTGCCGGCATCGGCGACACGCGCCCCTTCCACGCTGAGAGCCACGATCATCGCGCCCGGAACCTCGGCCTCCACCTGCGAGAGCACGGCCGTCTCGTCGATGTCGACGTCGGCGGCGGTGAACGTGAGGCCCGATGCTCCCTCCAACGGCGGGGCGGGAGGTTGCAGCTCGCCGTCGACGAACACGTACGGGATGGCGACGGTGGCGTCGTCGGCGGCCACGAAGACGTTGGTGAGCTGGGGAGTCGCCGTCACCTCGAAGTACTCCTGCGCTCCGTCACGCTCGTCGTCGACCGCCGCCATCGCCTCGTCGATGTCGCCCACCCACGACTCACGGGGACCGTCGCTCGAACCACATCCGGCGGCCGAGGCCACCGCCATGGCCGCCAGTACCGCACCGGCTCGGCGAGCCCGACGACCGGGGCCACCGGCGGCTCTCATGCGCGCCGTGTTCCCGACGCCGCCCCATACGGGTCGTACGGGTCGGCGGGGAGACGCTCGATCTCGATCTCGATCCCGACGTCGTGCCGGCGTGCCAGCTCGATGGCGAGGCGAAGTGCCACGTCGTCCTCCACCGCCCACCCGGTCGAGTCGAACACCGTGAGCCGGCGGCGGAACGCCTCGGTGCCGTCTCGCTGCTGTGCCACCTCGTACAGCTCGGGGCCGACTGCGGCACGCTCGAGCTGTTGACATTCACCCTCGACCAGGCACTGCTCGACCGTGTCCGGCACCACCAGGGCTCGTTCCACCAGCCCGCCGGGCAGCTCGACCTTGCCCGGGAAGTCGGCACCGACGGCATTCACGTGCAGGCCGGGCCTCGTCGGCACGTCACCGATCACAGGTCCGTCGCCGATGTCGACCGAGGTGCAGGTGCACAGCACATCGACGTCGGACGCGATCGTTGCCGCGCTCTCCACGGGCAGGATCTCGACGTCCAACCCCAGAAATCGGACGCGCCCGGCGAAGGACTCGGCCACGTCCGGGTCGGCGTCGAGCCCGACGACACTGCGGATCTCGCGCACCCGGGTGATCGCATGCAGTTGGGTGACCGCCTGCGCGCCCAGGCCCACCAAGCCGACATCGACCGGGCCGTCGATCGCCATCAGCTCGGTGGCGAGACCCGAGGCAGCGCCCGTGCGCAGCGCGGTGAGCAGCGTCGCGTCGGCGATCGCCACGAGATGACCGGTCTCGGTGTCCCACATCGAGCTGGTGGCGATCACCGACGGCAACGCCCGCTGAACCGGATTGGTCGGGTGGTAACCCACCATCTTGACCACGACGGGCCCGCCCGCCTCGTGGGTGGGCATCCACTCGACGAGGCCCAGATCGGGCTTGTCGTAGCGGAAGCCGTCGCGGGCTCGGACGGCCACCGTGTCGGCATCGTGCTCCCTCGTGCGTGCGCCGAGACGCTCGATCATGAGATCCATGATCCGGTCACGGCCGACACGCTCGAGCAGGAGCGACAGCTCCGCGGCTCCGAGCACCAGTGTGGTGGGGCCTGCCGATTCGTGGCGTGCGGTCATGGCGCCGGTCGGCCTGCTCAGGCCTCCATCACGACCGGCACGATCATCGGCCGGCGGCGGGTGCGCTCGCTGACGAATCGGCCCGCCGCCCGGCGCACGTCGCGCTCGAGGGCCTCCACGTCGCGGATGCCCTTGGCGAGCGAGGCCTCCACGGCGTCGGCCACGGTGTCGCACGCCTCGTCGAGGAGTTCCTCCGCCTCCGGGGCGTAGACCCAGCCGCGGGTGATGATCTCGGGGGCGACCAGCACCTTGCCCGTCTGGATGTCGACGGTGGTGACCACCACGACCACGCCCTCCTCGGCGAGCTTCTGGCGATCACGCAGGACGCCCTGCCCGACGTCGCCCACGATGCCGTCGACGTAGAGATAGCCGGCGGGCACACGACCCACCGGACGCAGGTCGTCGGACGTGAGCTCGATGACGTCACCGTCCTCGCACAGCACCACACGGTCGTGCGGCACGCCCATCAACTCGCCGAGACGGGCGTTGGCCACCATGTGGCGGTACTCGCCGTGGATCGGCACGAACCACTCGGGGTTGACGATCGACAGGTACGTCTTGATCTCGTCGGCCTGGGCGTGGCCCGTGGCGTGGACGTCGAGCACACCCGAGTGCACGACCTCGGCGCCGAGGCGCAGCAGACCGTCGATGACGTTGTTGACGTTGCCCTCGTTGCCGGGAATGGCGTGTGACGACAGCACCACCGTGTCGTGATCGCCGAGCTTCAGCCACTTGTTCTCGCCGCGCGCCATCAGGCCGAGCGCGGACATGGGCTCGCCCTGAGAACCCGTGGAGATGATGCAGACCTTGCCGGGCTCGTGCCGGTCGATCTCCTCGATGTCGATCAGCGACGACTCGGGGATGTCGAGCACGCCGAGTTCACGACCCAGGCGCACGTTCTTCTTCATGCTCAGCCCGAGGGTGGCCACCAGCCTCCCGTCGGCGATCGCCGCCGTGGCGATCTGCTGGATGCGGTGCAGGTGGCTGGCGAAACTGGCCGTGATGATGCGCCGGCCACGTTGTGCGGCGAACAGCCCGTGGAGCACCGCCCCGACCGTGGTCTCGCTCGGCGAGTAGCCGGCTTCCTCGGCGTTGGTGGAGTCCGACATCAGCAGCCGGATACCCGGATCCTTGGCGAGCTGCCCGATGCGGGCCAGGTCGGTGCGCCGATGATCGACCGGGGTGAGGTCGATCTTGTAGTCGCCCGAGTGGAGCACGACGCCCTGTGCGGTGTGGACGGCGATGGCGTGGGCGTGCGGCACCGAGTGGGTGACCGGCACGAACTCGACGCGCAGGGATCCGATCTCGACCGTCTCGCCGTCGGCGACAGGGCGCATGTCGGTCTTCGGTGTGAGGCCCGCCTCCTCGATGCGGTTGCGGGCGAGCCCCAGCGTGAGACGAGCGCCGTAGATGGGCAGCGGGTCGTCGCGTAGGTCGCCGATCCCGTCGACGTCGCGCAGCAGGTACTGGAGGGCTCCGACGTGGTCCTCGTGACCGTGGGTGAGCACCACGGCGGCGATCCGCGCCGCGTTCTCGCGAAGGTAGGTGAAGTCGGGCAGGATCAGGTCGATCCCGTGCATGTTCGCGTCGGGGAACATGAGCCCGCAGTCGATGAGCACGATCGTGCGGTCGGGGTCGTCGGCGGCGCCCTGCTCGATCGCCATGCAGTTGCGGCCGATCTCACCGAGGCCGCCCAGGAAGATGATCCGCACGGGCACCGAGGCGTCGAGCTCCCCCGGCAGGAGATCGGTGATGCTGCGACGCTCAGCCACGGGCAGCGACCAGACGCTCGTACACGCCACGGGCGCTGCGTTCGAGGCCGTGCGGCGTGGGTCCCATCGGAGACCGGCATTCGCCGACGGCATGACCGAGGGTTCGCAACATGGCCTTCGACGGTACCGGGTTCGGTGCGTCGTCGGTGCTCTCGAACTCGTAACTCTCCAGTTGGCGCGTGTTGGCCTGGCGCGTGGCGGCGAGGTCGCCGCGCTCCCAGGCGTCGAACATCTCCACGTGATCGGGGGCGCACCAGTGGGTGGCGACCCCGATGGCCCCGACGGCGCCGGCGGCCAGCAGCGGCAGGGTCATCGAGTCGTCGCCCGAGTAGACCTCGAAGTGGTCGGGCGTGTTGGCGATCACGGCGGTGGTGGCGCCGGGGTTCTTGGCGGCGTCTTTCAGTGCGACGATGTTGGACACGTCGGCGGCGAGTCGCACGATCGTGGCGCTGTCGATCTTGCGGCCGGTGCGGACCGGGATGTCGTAGAGCACGACGGGAAGATCGGTCGATGCGGCGATGGCCCGGAAGTGGGTTTCGATCCCGGCCTGTGACGGCCGGTTGTAGAACGGGCAGACGCCGAGGATGCCGGCGACGCCGAGATGGCCCGCTTCTTCGGTGAGGCCGATGTCGTGGCGGGTGTTGGAGCCGGTGGTGCCGGCGATCACCGGCACGGAGACGGCGTCGACCACGGCCTCGAACAGCTGCAGCTTCTCGTCGATCGACAGTGTGGGGGATTCGCCGGTGGTGCCGGCCACGACGAGGCCCTCGTTGCCCTGCTCGACGAGCCAGCGGGCGAGCGCCACGGCGGCGTCGACGTCGAGTTCGCCATGGTCGTCGAAGGGGGTGACCATCGCCGTGAGGACGCGACCGAAGCGGGCCATCAGCGACCCTCGCCACTCTGCGGGCCGGGGGGCGGGCCGGGGTGCGGGGCGGTCGCGTCGGAGCTGATCACGGCGACGACGCTATTCGATCCCCGATCCGAACCCCGTTTGCGTTGCAGAATTGTTGGGACGTCCCGACGAATTCGTCACGCAAACCGGAACGGCCGACGGGAGCGGGACGGCCCGGATCACGTTTGCGTTGCAGAAATGTTGGGACGCCCCGACGAAACCGTCACGCAGACGGGAGGAATCGACGATGTGGGGCGGAGACGCCAGCACACGTACAGCACGGCGCCGACCACGATCGGCGTCACGTAGGTGAAGAGTCGGTAGACCAGCACCCCGGCCAATGCGGTCGACGGCGTGACGCCGGCGGCGACCAGTGCACCGGTGAGCCCCGCCTCCACCACCCCCACACCGCCGGGAACGGGCACGAACGAACTCAGCAGGGTGACCACGAAGTACACGCGGGCGAACTCGACGGCACCGAGCTCGGCGCCGACGCCGAGGCCGCGGAGCGCCACCAGCAGGATCACCGCGCCGATCGACTGGGCGACCGCCGTCTGCACGAGGAGCCCCGCGGGCCGACGCGCCACGTCCCGGAGCGAGCTGCGCACCTCGAGCAGCGCAGCGACCGGGTCGTGCCGTCGCAACGACGGCACCCGTCGGGCGATCCGGTCCGAGATGCGCTCCACGAGCTGCACCAGGCGGCCGGCAGCACGCTCGGAGCCGAGGAGCACCGCCCAGAACAGGGTGGATCCGGCGAGCACCGCAGCGCACGCCGCGAGCGCGAGGACGTCCGCCGTCGAGGGCGTGCTGCCGACCGCGTCGGCGGTCAGCCAGCCGAAGGGCAGCAGCCACGTCACGAAGGTGGTGGCGACGCCGTAGGCGACCAGTGCGGCTGCGAACGTGGTGGTGGGAATCGCCGCATCGCGGGCGATCGACCATCGCAGCGCCGTCGCCAACGGCCCGCCGAGCGGGATCCCCTTGGTGGCGGCGGTACCGACGTCGTGGATCGTCAGTGCCCTGGCGAACGTCGGCCGTCCCAGCAGGCGACGGAGGATGTCGGCGCGCACGACACGCTCGAGAACGCCCAGCACGACCAGCAGCGCGACGACACCGGCAGCCATCCCGCCGATCTCCTGGAGGGCATCACCGATGACCCCACGACGGAACCAGACGGCGGCGAGGAGCAGCGCTCCGGCGGCAGCACCGGCGGCTGCACGGAGGGTGCCGGCAGGGGGACGACGCACCACGGACCCGAACGTAGACCCGCAATCGCCTCCCCGCTCGACCCTCCCCGAACGTTTGCGTTGCAGAAATGTCGGGACGCCCCAACATTTTCGTCACGCAAACGGGAGGGTGGACCCCCCGGATCACGTTTGCGTTGCAGAAATGTCGGGACGCCCCAACATTTTCGTCACGCAAACGAAGGGGAAGCGGTGTGGGGTGCTCAGGTGTCGGGGGTGATCAGGTGCCGGCGACGGGGGCGGGCGCGTCGGCGCCGAGTTCGAACTTCACGAACTCCTC
>Ga0102937_1000358_pt1 | contig 20131 bp, 15 predicted proteins | sample SalPonR2_B_D1_MG_FD_78213 | JGI IMG/M metagenome (GOLD analysis project Ga0102937, IMG submission 78213) | Salt pond soil microbial communities from South San Francisco under conditions of wetland restoration - Salt Pond MetaG R2_B_D1_MG | ecosystem: Environmental > Aquatic > Marine > Intertidal... | reverse complement strand
GCAGTCAGGGAAAACTCGTTCCCTGATCAAGGCCGCGTATTCTACAGCGAATCGCCTGCCTGTCAACCGCTTTGAGAAGAAATTCGGTACTCAGAATCTCTAATGTTTTCAACCGGTTGTCCGTCGATTTCCGGCCCGCAAAATCGGCGTGCCCCTCGAAAGAGATGCGTATTCTACAGCCCTGCCCCAAGGTGTCAACGGTTGCCGCGAAACTTTTCGCCCGCGGCAAACATCCACTGTCAGCAAATCGTTTTAGGCTGATAACACCTGCGTCGCCCAGGACGAGATCAACCCGGTCTCCGCCCGGTCGGGTGAGAGACTCAGAGGCAAGCCTTCTGTTCCCGTAGCGCAACCTTTTCCAGCACTTCAAGACGCTCGTCATTGTCCAGGCGCGACCAGCCCGTTATTTCATCCATGGTGCGATGACAGCCAATGCAAATATCCTGCTCATCCAGCGCACAGATACTGACGCACGGAGATTTAACCCGGTCCTGTCGACGCATTATCGTCTCCCGCTTCCGATGGCTCACAGGGTTTGAGACACTTCAGGTAGTTTTCCGCATTTTTTACATAATGAGACGCGCTCATTTCCAGCATTTTCTTCTGGCTGTCCGTCAACTCGCGCTTTATTTTGCCTGGAGAGCCCACGACCAGTGAGCCGTCCGGCACTTCCATTCCCTCGGGGATCAGCGTATTCGCGCCGATCAGACAATGTTTGCCAATTTTTGCTCCGTTCAGGATGACTGCATTAATGCCGATCAGTGAATAGTCACCAATATCGCAACCATGCAGCATGGCCTTGTGACCGACGGTAACGCCACGCCCCAGGCTGAGGGCAAGACCCGGATCGGTATGGAGGACGGATCCGTCCTGGACATTGGTCTCCGGGCCAATCGTTATCAACTCGTTGTCGCCACGAATTACCACATTGAACCAGACACTGGCCTGCTCCATCAGCCGGACACTGCCGATAACCGTTGCGTTCTCGGCCACAAACTGGCCCCCTCCCGCCAGTTCGGGCTTTCTGTCGCCAAGCTCGTAAAACATATCAGCCTCCTTTGGCTGGTTCGAGAAGATCAATGCCGGCGTCATACACAGCGTTCAGAAAGTCTACCAGTACGACCGCAGACAGACCCCAGATCTGGAAACCCTCCCAGCGATAGCAGGGGACATAAAAAGTATTATTCAAAAAGTTCAGTGCGTCAGTACGTTCGCGGCGGTCCTCAAGAAAAAAGCTGACCGGCACCCGGAAGATACTTTCGATCTCGGCGGGGTTCGCGGTCAACGGATGATCGCCTGGAATCACCCCTACGTATGGCGTTACCAGAATCTGGTGCAGCGACATCACCTGGCTCAGTGGCGCTATCAGCTCAACTTTATCCGGCGGAAGACCGATTTCTTCATGGGTTTCCCTGAGTGCGGTAGCAGCCAGAGAATGGTCTTCCCGGTCCCGCCGCCCGCCAGGAAACGAAACCTGGCCGCGGTGAGTGCTCAGATTTTCCGATCTGAGCGTAAACACAATTTCCGGGTTGGCCAGATTATCAGTCACCGGAACCAGTACCCCTGCTTCCGGACAATCCAGCGTTAACAGCCGGGGGACATAACCTGACAGGCGTTCGTGAAGTAACTCGCGCAAACTCTGGCTCCGTTTTTTAAATCGGATTCTTGAATGAGACACCCGCAGCGCGGATAGTTGCATTCTCAACAGCACATTTATCAATTTTACGGTGACCCGAATGAAATACTGCAGTACCTGTGGTGATCACGTCGAGCAGCGCATTCCGCAGGGCGACAATCGTTACCGCTACGTCTGTGTCAATTGCGAGACTATACATTACCAGAATCCGAGAATTGTCGCCGGTACCGTTCCGGTGATGGATGACCAGGTACTACTTTGCCGCAGGGCGATCGAACCCCGGTACGGGTTCTGGACCCTGCCCGCCGGGTTCATGGAGAATTCCGAGACCACGCTTGAGGCGGCTGCCCGCGAAACTCTTGAGGAAGCGCTGGCCACCGTGACCATGGGAGACCTCTACACCGTCATCCATGTGCCTCACATAGACCAGGTACACATGTTCTACCGGGCCACACTGACCAGCGAAGATTTCGGCGCTGGTGAAGAGTCGCTGGAAACCCGGCTTTTTGCTCTCAGTGACATTCCCTGGGACGAACTCTCGTTCCCCACCGTGCGCAGAACGCTTGAGCTGTTTCTGGAGGATCACAGCAAGGGCCGCTACACCGTTCATGTGGAAGATATCCGCTATCAGATGCGCAAGTAGAAGCGCTAGCTACAGGTCTTCCATGCGAAAAACGTCATAAGCGGGCTCTTCATAAGGATGAGCCTGCTTCAGGGCAGCAATGGCAGCTCTGATCGCGCTGTCTTCAGATACCAGCTCGACCCGATACTCATCCACCTTCTCAAGCTCCCCCGACTGCCCCAGAAATGGCTGACTGCCATCGAGCGGACGAAACTGACCCTGCCCGCGACATTGCCAGGCACAGCAATCGTAATCACCGATACGGCCAGCACCGGCAACAAATAAAGCATTTTTAGTTGCTTCCAGATGACTCTCAGGAACGAAATAGCAGAGCTTGTACATGGCCAACACCTCCCGAAAAAACAATATTTTGGCCAGATTAGGCAGTTACGAACTTACCCACAAAATCTGTGGATAACTCTGGGGAAAGATTTGGGTAACCTTCGTCCAGGCCCCGCAATTACTGCGCTTCCGTTAAATTGGCGACAAATTACCCGAAATCAATAACCTCTTATTTATCAATATTTTATATATGTCCAGCAAAAAATGCACTCGAACCCGAAGCTTTGCGCACAAGGCAGGCGCAGGCGCCCCGAAAATGTGAATAAAACTCTGACGTCAAGACCAGATCAGCGGATTTAGCGAAAAAAACCGGCCGGATAACGTCGTTTTACGGAACCACCCGGAACGTTTTTTTCTGACTTGCGCGCAGTCTATCCGTACCAGCGCCGGGCATTCCTGAAGATCTGTATCCAGGGAGCGTCTTCATTCCAGTTCGCCGGGTGCCATGAATACTGGGAGGTCCTGAACACCCGCTCAGGGTGCGGCATCATGATGGTGACCCGTCCGTTGGGCGTGGTCACACCCGTAATGCCGTGTTCCGAGCCATTGGGGTTGTAAGGATAGCGCCCGGTAACCTGACCATGGTTATCAACATAACGCAGAGCCACCAACTCGCTGTCAGCCAGTTGCTCTGCTGACGCACCATTGGCAAATTCAACGCGGCCCTCACCATGGGCTACAGCGATAGGCATTCTCGAGCCCGCCATGCCTTCCATAAAAGCGGACGGCGATGAAGGAACTTCTGCCATCACCAGACGGGCTTCAAACTGCTCTGACTGGTTGCGCACAAAACGTGGCCAGCCCGTGCTGCCCGGAATCAGTTCATGCAGGTTTGACAGCATCTGGCAACCATTACAGACACCCAGGACCAGAGTGTCCTGGCGATTAAAGAAAGCCGCAAACTGATCCCGCACACGGTCACTGAACAGGATGGATTTCGCCCAACCTTCACCTGCACCGAGAACGTCACCATAGGAAAATCCGCCACAAGCCACCAACGTCTTGAATCCTTCCAGAGAGACCCGGCCTGAAAGCAGGTCACTCATATGGACATCAACGGATTCGAATCCGGCCCGATCAAAAGCCGCCGCCATTTCCACCTGGCCGTTGACGCCCTGCTCCCTGAGCACCGCTACCCTGGGTTTTGCGCCGGTATTTATGAAGGGCGCAGCAATATTGTCCCCAAGATCAAATGTCAGCTCGGCGTGCAGACCGGGATCATCGGTTTTCTGCAGGTTATCGAACTCTTCCTGCGCGCAGTCTGCATTGTCCCGCAGAGACTGGATCCGGTAACTCGTTTCCGCCCAGAGTCGCTGCAATGCTGCCCGTTGGCGGGAAATAATTTCCCGCCCCGCGAACGAAAACCGCACCTGGTCTTCATCATTCAGGGTGCCAATGACCGAGGTGTGATCACCCAGGCCTGCAGCCGAGAACTGCTGCAATACAGGGCCGGTATCTTCGCGGCGCACCTGAACAACGGCACCCAGTTCTTCATTGAAAAGCTCTCTTGGAATCTGGGACGAATCCTCGGCAAGACCATCCAGTTTGATATCAATACCGGTATGACCGGCAAATGCCATTTCCGCCAGAGTCACAAACAGTCCACCATCGGAACGATCGTGGTAGGCCAGCAATTTGCCATCCCCGTTGAGGCCCTGGACGACGGCAAAAAATGCCTTCATGTCCTCCGGGTCATCAAGGTCGGGTGCAACCGCCCCCACCTGACCATAAACCTGCGCCAGACATGAGCCACCGAGGCGATTCTGACCGGCGGCGAGGTCAATGAGAATCAGATCGGTTTCACCGGCGTCGCTGACAAGCTGCGGGGTCAGCGTCCGGTTTACGTCCACTACCGGGGCAAAACCACTGACAATCAGCGAAAGCGGTGATGTCACGCTTTTCTGTTCCCCGCTGTCTGCTTCCCACACCGTTTTCATCGACATGGAATCCTTGCCCACCGGGATCGCAATTCCGAGGGCCGGACACAGCTCCATGCCAACGGCTTTTACAGTCTCATAAAGATTCTCATCTTCACCGGGATGCCCCGCCGCTGCCATCCAGTTCGCCGACAGCCGGATATCCGACAGCGCGGCAATGGATGCAGCGGCAATATTGGTGATCACCTCACCCACCGCCAGACGGCCGGAAGCCGGTGCATCGATTACCGCAACCGGGGTTCGCTCCCCCATGGCCATCGCCTCGCCGGTTCTGACATCGAAGGAAACCGAGGTGACGGCAACATCGCTTACCGGCACCTGCCACGGACCCACCATCTGATCCCGGGCAACCAGGCCGGTAATAGTGCGGTCACCGATGGTAATCAGGAAGTTTTTCGAAGCTACAGCCGGCAGACGCAACAGCCGGTCAACAGCATCGTTGACGTCAATCCTGCTGGAATCAAAGATTGGCTTGGTAAACGACGAACGGGTAACGCTGCGGTGCATTCTCGGCGGTTTGCCAAAAAGTACGTCCATGGGCAGCTCTACCGGCCGGTCGTCGAAATAGGAATCCGACAGCTGCAGATGGTGCTCCCCGGTGGCATCGCCGATCACAGCATAGGGGCAGCGCTCGCGGCGGCAAAGCGAGTCAAAGCGCTCCAGGTTCTCTGGTGCCACCGCCATCACATAGCGTTCCTGCGACTCGTTGCACCATATTTCCAGCGGGGACATTCCCGGCTCGTCACTGGGAATATCCCGCAGTTCGAAGCTGCCACCGCGGCCGCCGTCTTTTACCAGTTCCGGCATGGCGTTCGACAGGCCACCGGCGCCAACGTCGTGGATGAAGCAGATCGGATTGTCATCGCCCATCTGCCAGCAACGGTCAATAACTTCCTGGCAACGACGCTCCATTTCCGGGTTGTCCCGCTGGACCGACGCAAAATCGAGATTCTCATTACTGGAGCCGGAATCCATAGAGGACGCCGCACCGCCGCCCAGGCCAATCAACATGGACGGACCGCCCAGCACGATCAGCTTGGCGCCCACGGGAATGGTGCTTTTTTCAACATGATCAGGGCGGATGTTGCCAAGACCCCCGGCAATCATGATCGGCTTGTGATAACCGCGGACTTCCACACCGTTGGCGCCCGGAACAATGCTCTCAAAGGTGCGGAAGTAACCCGCAAGCGCGGGGCGGCCAAATTCGTTGTTGAAGGCGGCGCCGCCGATGGGGCCCTCAATCATGATCTCCAGCGGCGAAGCGATGCGCCCGGGCTTGCCATAACCGATTTCCCAGGGCTGGCCGTCACCGGGGATATTCAGGCTGGAAACAGTAAAGCCGGTCAGCCCGGCCTTGGGCTTGGAACCAAGGCCGGTGGCGCCCTCGTCGCGGATCTCGCCGCCGGAACCGGTTGCAGCGCCTGCCGCCGGTGCAATGGCGGTCGGGTGGTTGTGGGTTTCCACCTTCATCAGAATGTGGATGTCTTCCTCATGATAGCGGTAGATTCCGGATTCCGGATCCGGAAAGAAGCGACCACCTCTGCTCCCCCTGATCACAGACGCGTTGTCCTTGTAGGCTGACAGCACGCCCTCGCCATTCATTTCGTGGGTATTACGGATCATCGCGAACAGCGACTTGTCCTGGCCCTCGCCATCAATATCCCAGGAGGCATTGAAAATCTTGTGGCGACAGTGCTCCGAGTTTGCCTGGGCAAACATCATCAACTCGACGTCCGTGGGGTCACGCTCGAGATGGGTAAACGATTTCAGCAGATAATCAATTTCATCCTCTGCCAGCGCCAGCCCCAGGGACTGGTTTGCCGCTACCAGCGCGCGCCGACCACCGGTCAGTACCGGCACCCGGTAAAGCAGTCGCGGCTCCTCGATATGAAACAGCAGTTCGGCACCGCCCATTTCATGGAACACTTTCTGGGTCATGCGATCGTGCAGCAGAGCCGCAATTTTTTCCCGCTGCTCGGGGCTGAGCCTTTTGCCCGATTTCACATAATAGGCAGTTCCACGTTCGATACGACGTATCTGGCGCAGGCCGCAGTTACGGGCAATTTCCGTGGCCTTGCTGGACCAGGGCGACAGCGTGCCGGGGCGCGGAATCACCAGGAAAAGCACACCGTCCGGTTCCTCGACAGGTACGCTGGGACCATAGGTCAGCAGCCGGTCCAGCACCGCCTGATCGCACGGCGTAAGATCGGACTCCAGATCAACAAAGTGCATGAACTCGGCGTAGAAATGCTCCATCTCAGGCACGATATCCTGGATACGCAAATGCAGCTTGCGGGAACGGAAAGGCGAGAGCGCAGGGGCGCCACGGAGTTCGAGCATGATCTAAACCTGTGCACGGAACGGGTTTATCGGGGTAATACGTAGAGGTAGTACCCGGCCATCTGAAAGGCCGCAATGATACTTGAAAGCGAAGCCGGGATACAGGTCCATAAAGAGTGCAGACGCTGTCCGGTTTTACACCATTTTGCATATATTTTGAACAATTAATTTGACCGCACGGCCCAGACCATCGATCATGAATCTTCGCCAGGGAGGCTTGGAATGGGAGGTTACGCCCAGGTGATAGGAACAGAGCACACGCCGTACAACCCCTCGGTCCGCAATAATGGAGTTCAGAATTTGCCCGGTGTTTTTCCGGAAGTCATTCAGCAATGGCTGATGACTCTGACAAGAGCTGCACTGGTCGTGGCTGTCGCTCTGCTGGTAGCTGGCTGCTCGCGACCCAGCACACTTCAGGAGGTCCGGGCGGAAGGCGTGCTTCACATCATTACCCGGACGGCCCCCTCGATCTATTATGAAGGTCGCGATGGCAAAACCGGCTACGATTACGAGCTCGCCAGGATGTTTGCCGAGGATCTGGGGGTCGAGCTCAGGCTCCGAATCGCTGATGACAACAGTGAAATCCTGTCCATTCTGGATCGCAACTACGCTCATCTCGGACTGACCGGCCTCACTGGCCGACCCGAATTTGACGCCCGCTTCCATTCTGTCGCCAATGGTATCGTGGCCCGGTCTGTGGTGGTTTACAACCGCGACTTTGAACGGCCGGAATCTCTGCAGGATCTGAGCGGCCAGGCGATTCATCTGATGGCTGACAGTAACCACCGCACCCCGCTGGCAGCTCAGGAGGATCCGGAAACTGCCATTGACTGGATCCCGCATCAGGATCTGGACGCAGCCGGATTGCTCGCCCGGGTCGAGTCCGGTGAATTGCCGTACGCCGTTGTGGCTTCAAACGAACTTGATCTCCACCACGTCTTCTTTCCGGAGGTTAAACGGGCATTCAGCCTGAACGAACCTTCCGATCTGCTGTGGCTGTTCCCGGCCGAACAGGACCAGAGTCTTGCCACTGCGGCCCGGCAATTCATGGCAAAGGTCGAAGCCGACGGCACACTTGAACAACTGGCAGAGCGCTTCTACGGCCACCTCGACCGGTTGAACTATGTGGGCGCCCGCACCTTCTTTCATCATGTAAAGAACCGTCTGCCAAAATATGATGAGCTGTTCCGCGCGCATGCCGCTTCCTACAATCTGGACTGGCGTTTGCTTGCTGCCATCGGTTATCAGGAATCCCATTGGCGGCCAAATGCCGTCTCGCCCACCGGTGTTCGTGGCCTGATGATGCTGACCCGGAACACCGCCAGTCATATCGGTGTCAGTAACCGCCTGGATGTGGAAGAAAGCATTCGCGGCGGGGCAAAATATTTCACCATTGTTCGCCGTAAAGTGCCCGAGCGGATACCAGAACCGGACAAAACCTGGTTCGCGCTGGCTTCCTATAACGTGGGCTGGGGCCACGTGGAAGACGCCCGGCGCCTGACCGAAGGCGCAGGCAAGGATCCCGACCGCTGGATGGACGTGAAGGAATTTCTGCCTCTGCTGGCCCAGAAAGAGTGGTACACCAAAACCCGCTTTGGCTACGCCCGGGGCAATGAACCGGTTATTTATGTGCAGAATATCCGCCGCTATTACGACGTACTGGCCTGGATGACCGAAAGCGCCGACATCGCGGATGCCCGTGAAAAGCCCTGGTTCAGCGAACTCGAAGGCATGGAATCAGGTGTTGCGCCGGAGCCGGGAGTCCTGCCGGAGAACCCGGGCCAGCGACTGATGGAAGAACTGGGCTACCTGCCCCCCACACTTTGATCCTGATCGTCGGTCAGAAACGCTTCCAGAGCCGCTTCAACCTGGTCGCTGGCATAACCCCGACGCGACAGAAAGCGTCCCTGCCGGCCTTTTTCATTCCAGTCCTGACGTATATCTGACAACCCGAAACGACGGTCGCGCACCGTTATAGCGCTCTCGATCCACTGCCGGTCCGTCATTGCGGTCAGCCATTGCGGGGGGCGCGTTATGCCACGCTGCTGAAGTTCAGCGATAATTTTCAACGGACCATAACCAAGGTCAAAACGCTGGTGCGAAAATACATCTGCAAACCGTTCATCATTCAGCCAGTTATTGGCTTCGTACTCATCCAGTACTTTGGCAATGATCGCTGACTCGAATCTGCGCTGACGCAGTTTCAGATCCAGTTCAAGGCGGCTATGCTCGCGACGGGCAAGCAACCTGAGAGCAACCGCCCTGGCCTTTTGTTCCGAATCTTCCTGTTTTGTCATCCTGACTCTTCCCGCCCTTGCCTTCAAAACGCTAGACTAACGCTCATATTTTTCAAAGGATACTTCTATGGCTGCGTTTATCCAGAAAATCTTCGGCCGCAAAAAAACGGTGCCGGCTCCGAAACAGGATGTACCCAGCGCGCCAACGGCCAGCCAGCAGGAGAAATCAGACTTCCAGGATGAGGTGCGCCAGTCGCAACTCTCGCAACTTTCTGCATCACCTTCACAGGCCGAGCTGGAGCAACTTGCCAGTCAGGGGCTGTCGGCGGATATCCGCTTGTCAGCAGCAAAACTGCTGACCGAAAAGGACAGCCTCCAGCGGGTCCAGAAGCAGGCAAAAGGCAAGGACAAAGGTGTTTACCAGGTTGTTCGCCAGGCGCTTCAGGTCATTCGCGCCAGGGAAGAACAACAGCATCAGCGGGAACAGGCGATAGCATCGCTTGTCCGCAACGTGCAGGAGCAGGCCCGAAGCGACGACACCAAATTGTTTGAACCCCGCCTTGAAGCCCTGTTGAAACAATGGACTGAACTGGAAAGCCACGCCACACCGACACAAGCCAGCGAATTTTTACAGGGTGTTCACGACTGCCGTGACCGCCTGGCGGCGATGAAGGCAGAGAAAGCCAGAGCAACCCGCGCTCTGGAACAGAAAAATCAACGCTCTGAAACGCTGGCACTGCTGGAAGAAACCGTCAGCAGTCTCAGCCAGCCGGCTGCCGACGCGGAACCATCACTGGGCTCACTGGATGCGCTGCAGAAAACCCAGGAAAACCGTTGGATGGAAGCCACCCGCGACACGGCTGTCGAAAAGCAGCAGCAGAAAACCTACGAATCCTTGATGCTGGCCCTGCGAGCTTACATTGCAGCATTACGAAGACTGAACCAGAACCGGGACGCCATTCAGGCACTGATCAGCCCCGCCGAACCCGGAAACTCACTGGAAAACCCTGCAGCCGGGACCACAAGCGACAGCGAAATCCCGGTGCAGACCGCTGAAGAGCTGGTCCACGTTATTGACTGGCCAGCTGACTTCCAAATGCCGCCCCTGCTGCTGCAACTGGTCAGCACGGCAGGCCAGAAACCGCCGCACGAACCGGACCGCAAGCGCGACAAGAAGAACTCGGAAGAACAGAAAGCCCGCGCCGAAACCCTGAAAAAAACACTGACAGAGCTTGAGCAGGCCCTGGAAGCAAGGCAACTGAAGGAATCAAAACAGCTGTTCAAAACGGTGCAGCAGCAACTGAAACAGCTGGACCGGCGTTTTGGGCAACCCCTCCAGCCCCGGGTTCAGTTGCTCGGTGGCCAGCTTCGTGAATTGAACGACTGGCAGGGCTTTGCCACCCGGCCCAAGCAGATTGCCTTGTGCGAACAGATGGAACACCTGGCAGAGCAACCGATCGATCCGGAAGCAAAGGCCGAACGCATCAAGGAAATCCAGGGCGAATGGCGCTCACTGGGAGGCTCCTCCGACCGGGAACTCTGGTCGCGTTTCAAACAGGCATCCGACCTGGCCTACGAGCCCTGCAAAGCTTATTTTTCCGCCAAATCCGGTCTCAAACAGGGCAACCTTGAAACCCGGAAAACCATCGTGGAGCAATTGCGGGCCTTCATTGAAAACGCTGACTGGCAGGCCATCGACTGGAAAGCCGCCGAGCAGATTCACCAGAAGGCAAGAGAAGAGTGGAAGGCAGCCTGGCCAATTGAGTTCCGGGATAACCGTCCGGTCCAGAAAGAGTTTGACGGTCTGCTGAAACAGCTTGAGGAGTCGCTGAATCAGGAACGCAAGAAAAATGAGGCACTCAAGCAGACCATTGTAGAAAGGGCCGAGGCGCTGATCGCACACGAGCCTCTGAGCGAGGCCATGAGTCGGGCCAAGGATCTGCAGAATGAATGGCAGCAGACAGGTATTACCCGTCATCGTGAAGACCGCAGACTCTGGCAGGCGTTTCGTAAAGCCTGCGATCAGATTTTTGCCCGCAGAGATGCGGTGAAAAACGAACAACAGGAGCAGACCCGCGCCGCTGATGAAAAAGCCAGGACTGTTCTGGAAGAGTCGCTGACAGAGCACCACAATCAGCCGCTGGCCGACCTTGAAAACGCCCTGCCCGGACTGGACAGCCTGCTGCAAGAGCCACTCTCGAACCCGGTCCGGAATCAGGTAAAGCAGGAGCAGCAACGTCTGAAGTCTGCCATTGAGTCCCGGCGCAGCCGCGAACAACTGGAACAGTGGCAAAGGCATATCCGGGCCCGGGCCGAAGCCCCGCTGAACGTGTCAGATCTGCCGGAAAACTGGGGCAAACTGGCGGCGAACCTGGAAGATGCGGACGCTGACGAACTGGTCATCCGGGCTGAAATTCTGGCCGGGATACCCTCCCCCGAGGAGGAACAGACCCGCCGGATGGAGATTCAGGTCAGACGCTTGGCGGACGGAATGGGCGGCAGCGACAATGGCCAGGATCTACTGAACCAGCTCAGGACCCTGGTGGCAGGATGGTGCCTGCGGCCGGATGACGACTCGGTGAGTCAGAACCGGGCCGACCGCCTTATCGCAGCACTGGAGAAAGTCGTCGGCTCGCAGGGCTGAGCAATGTCACAACTCTCTTCCATGCCCTGTTACAAACTCCCTGGCGTCCTTGACCGCGTCCAGGGATTGTTGCTTCAGGTCGTTCATTTCCCCTTCAGCCATGTAAAACATCATGTCAACGCTATGGCGGTAATACCTTGAAGGCAGTCGGTTAAGCGCCACACACATAACATCGGCCAGAAAGTCCTGTTCGTCCCCTGGCTGTCGCGTTTCAAGGATGGCGTCCGCCACCAGTTTTTCGTATAGATTATAGATCTCGTCGATCAGAGACATGGCTTTACTCCTGCCTTTGCGGGTTACTTGTCTGTACACCATAGATTCAGGGCCGGGAAAAGTCATGAGCGGGCCCACGATGAACACTTTAGCCAATGCAATTGGCACTGCCCGCCATTACCCCTTAAGCGCGCCAGCCGCTATGGTTGGCTATTGACAGATGTTCATCCACCGAGGACAGCAAATGACCACCGAAGCCTATATCTTCGACGCGGTGCGCACGCCCAGAGGGCGCGGGAAAAAGGACGGCTCCCTGCACAGCGTCAAACCCGTTACCCTGGTGACCCAGATTCTGGAGGCACTGCGGCAGCGCAACAGCCTTGACACCTCACAGGTCGATGACATTGTCCTGGGCTGCGTAACCGCTGTGGGTGACCAGGGCGCGGATATTGCCAAGACCGCTGCCCTGGCGGCGGATTGGGACGAAGTGGTGGCCGGTGTCACGCTTAACCGTTTTTGCGCCTCAGGCCTTGAAGCCGTCAACCTTGCGGCCATGAAGGTTCGTTCCGGCTGGGAGGATCTGGTGGTTGCCGGCGGCGTTGAAGCCATGTCCCGCGTCCCGATGGGGTCAGATGGCGGGGCCTGGGCCACCGACCCGGCCACCAACCTGCACACCGGATTCATGCCCCAGGGTATCGGCGCAGATCTGATTGCCACACTGGCAGGCTTCAGCCGTGAGGATGTGGACGAATTTGCTGTCAGATCCCAGCAAAAAGCCGCCAACGCCTGGGAAAAGGGCTATTTTGCCAAATCCATCATTCCGGTCACCGACCAGAACGGTGTTGTCATTCTGGACCATGACGAGCACGTCCGTGGCAGCACCTCCCTGCAATCACTCTCGGGCCTCAAGCCCTCCTTCCAGACGATGGGCGAGATGGGCTTCGACGGCGTAGCGCGGGAAAAATACCACTTCGTGGAAAAAATCAATCACGTGCACCATGCCGGCAACTCCTCCGGCATCGTTGATGGCGCTACCGCCATGCTGATCGGCAGCGAAGCAAAAGGCCGGGCCCTGGGGCTCAAACCCCGCTCGCGGATACTGGCGGCCGCGGTTACCAGTACCGACCCCACGATCATGCTCACCGGCCCTGCCCCGGCCGCGCGGAAAGCTCTCGAAAAAGCCGGCATGGCGGCCGACCAGATTGATCTGTTTGAAGTGAACGAAGCCTTCGCGTCCGTGGTGATGCGGTTCCAGCGAGAGCTGTCCATACCGGATGAAAAGATAAACGTAAACGGCGGCGCCATCGCCATGGGTCACCCCTTGGGCGCGACCGGCGCAATGATTCTGGGCACCCTGCTCGACGAACTGGAGCGCAGAGAGCAGCGCTACGGCCTTGCCACCCTGTGTGTGGGCGGTGGCATGGGCATCGCCACCATCATCGAGCGCATCTGAGCCGGCACCGGAATCCAGACAGCCTGACATCGCCAGGAGAACAACGATATGAGTGCCATTCAGTACGACCTGGGCGCAGACAAGATTCTGACCCTCACCATCGATATGCCCGGCCAGTCCGCCAACACCATGAATGCGGCGTTCCGGACTGCCCTGGCCGAAACCGTCAGCCGGGTTAAAAACGACCTGGAAGACCTGGCGGGCATTATAATTACATCGGGCAAAAAGACCTTTTTCGCCGGTGGCGACCTCAAGGAACTCTATACGGTCACCGGTGATGATGCGGCAGCCTTCGAGGATATGGTTAACAGCCTGAAAGCGGACCTGCGGGCGCTGGAGACCAGCGGCAAGCCGGTGGTGGCCGCCATCAACGGCTCAGCCCTGGGCGGCGGCCTGGAGATCTGCCTGGCCTGCCATTACCGGGTGGCTATGGACGACGATGCAATGCGGCTCGGCCTGCCGGAGGTTACGCTTGGCCTGCTGCCCGGCGGTGGTGGTACCCAGCGCCTGCCAAGAATGATCGGTCTGGAAGCGGCCTTCCCCTACCTGATGGAAGGCAAAAAGATAAACCCCGGAGGCGCTCACAAGGCTGGCATCGTTGATCAACTGGCCAGTTCCCGGGAAGAAATGCTGGATAAGGCCCGGGCATTCATTACCGCCAATCCCCGGTGCCAGCAGCCCTGGGACCAGGATGGCTTCAGATTTCCGGGCGGCGCCCCCCATCACCCGGCGATGGCCCAGCGACTTGCCGTTGCACCGGCCATGCTGAAACAGAAAACCAGGGGCTGCTATCCGGCACCGGAGCGCATTCTTGCTGCCGCGGTGGAAGGGGCGCAGGTCGACTTTGATAATGCCAGCCTGATCGAGACCCGCTATTTCACAGATCTGGTGATCGGCCAGGTCGCCAAAAACATGACCGGCACCTTCTGGTTCCAGCTCAATACTGTAAACGCCGGTGAAAGTCGGCCCCGGGGCGTGGCAAAGCAGACCTTCCGCAAGGTCGGGGTACTGGGTGCCGGCATGATGGGCGCCGGTATCGCCTATGCCAGCGCAACCCATGATCTGGAAGTGATATTGAAAGACGTATCCACAACGAACGCCGAGCAGGGCAAATCCTATTCCGAAAAACTCCTGGCCGGTAAGGTCAGCCGCGGGCTGATGACAGAACAACACAAGACCGGGGTGCTTAACCGCATCACGACCACTGGCTCCGTTGACGAGCTGGACGGCTGTGAGCTGGTGATCGAAGCCGTTTTCGAAGACAGTGACCTGAAAGCCAGCGTAACCCGGGAGGCCGAAGCCAGGCTGACCAGCAACGGCATCTTTGCCTCGAACACATCGACGATTCCCATTACCCAACTGGCCGGAGCCTCGGCGAAACCGGAAAATTTTATCGGCCTGCACTTCTTCTCCCCGGTGGACAGAATGCAACTGGTGGAAATCATTGTGGGCGCCAGAACCTCCGATACCACCCTGGCGCGCGCCTTCGATTACGTTCAACAGATTGGCAAGATTCCGATTGTGGTGAACGATAGCCGTGGCTTTTTCACCTCCCGCGTCTTCGGCACCTTTGTTAATGAAGGCATTGCCATGCTCGGTGAAGGCATTCATCCAGCCAGTATCGAGAACGCGGCGGTGCTCTGTGGCATGCCGGTGGGACCACTGGCGATTTCTGATGAAGTGAGCATGACCCTGATGCAGCACATCCGGGACCAGAGCAGAAAAGACGCCGAAGCGGCCGGCAAAACCTGGAATGCCCACCCGGCGGAAGCCGTTATTGATGAAATGGTTGGCACGCACAATCGCAGGGGCAAGGCTGCCGGTGCGGGCTTCTATGAATACCCGGAATCCGGCAAAAAATACCTCTGGCCAGACCTGGACAGACTCTATACTGATCAGGACAGGGTCCGCTCAACCAACCTGCAGGAGCTGAAAGACCGCATTCTGTTCATTCAGGCCATCGAAACGGTCCGTTGCCTTGAAGAGGGCGTGCTCAGGACCGTGGCAGACGCCAATATCGGCAGTATCTTCGGGATCGGCTTCGCACCGTGGACCGGTGGCGCCATCCAGTTTATCAACCAGTACGGCGTTCGCGCCTTTGCAGAGCGGTCAAAAAAGCTTGCAGACCGGTTTGGTGAGCGCTTCAATCCGCCCGCCATGTTGCTTGAAAAGGCCGAAACCAATGTCGCCTTCGCCTGATTCAGGCTGATTCAGCACCGGGTTACCGGCGGTTTGACTCGTCGTCGCTTGACTGAACGTAACCCGGTAAAAGATACATAGCTGCCCGTTTCATGGACAGATTGTCACGAACCGAAACACCCTCGCTATGGCAACCCTTTCTGGCCTTGCCTACAATAAAATGATGAGTCAATCCAGCATTGAACTAGAATCGTATCACCCCAGATACTATCCGCTATCAGCGAATTCCCGCTGCGAAAGTGTTTCCCTCTACCTTCAGGTAACCAGTATATGAGCATCGCGAAACGCATTATGACCTCATACAGCGAACGACAGCATCCTGTCAGGCGACTGTGCATGGCAGTTTCGGCCTGCTTGATTCTGGCCTTCCCGGTGCCGGCGGTATCGGCAACCGAATCCTCAGGCGCCGAGTATCAGCCGGTATCGCCAACGATTGACCAGGCCCGGGCCAACATTCTGATCGCCAGGCAGCTGCAGTTCACCCACTTTCGCAGTATGGGCATCAACGATGAGCTTTCCGGTGACGTGTTCGATGCCTACCTGAATTACCTCGACGGTCAGCACATTTACCTGAGTCAGCAGGACGTCGACAAGTTCAGTGCGGTAAGGGAAAGTCTGGGGTCAGCGCTTAAAACCGGTCAGCTCCAGCCCGGCTTTGATATCTATAATCTGGTTCAGAGGCGCGTCATTGAACGTCTGAACTTTGCCATCGGAGTGGTAGAAGCCGGCATCGACAAGCTCGATTTCCAGAGCGATGAGCAGATTCTCCTGGATCGGTCAGAGGCTGACTGGGAACCCGACACCGAGGCCCTGAACGACCTCTGGACCAAGCGAATCAAGAACGCCGTGCTGGCCCAGCGTCTGAATGGCAGCAGCGATGAAGAAATCAGGGAATCCCTGCTGCGCCGTTATGAAGGCCAGCTCAAGCGTACCCGTCAGGCCCGCAGCGAAGATGCGTTTCAGGCCTACATGAACGCATTCGCAGGCATGTGGGATCCGCATACGTCGTATTTTTCGCCGCGCACTTCGGAAAACTTCAACATCAATATGAGTCTCTCTCTCGAGGGTATTGGTGCGGTCCTGCAGTCAGATAACGAATACACCAAGGTGGTCCGCCTTGTGCCGGGAGGTCCGGCGGCCAAGCAGGGCCAGCTCAAGCCGGCGGATCGTATTGTCTCCGTCAGCCAGGAAGACGAGGATGAAACCGTCAATGTCATCGGCTGGCGCCTGGACGAAGTGGTTGGTCTGATTCGTGGTCCGCAGGGGTCGGTGGTAACGCTGGAAGTGGTGTCTTCAGATGCCGCCGATGAGAGCATTACCCGGACCATTGCGATCAAGCGGGATGAGGTCAAGCTGGAAGAACAGAGCGCAAGCAGCGAAGTGATCGAACTCGATCGCAATAACGAGGCTTTCCGCATTGGCGTGATCAATATCCCCACGTTCTACGCAGACTTCAAGGCGATGATGGCGAATGATCCCAATTACAAAAGTACAACCCGCGATGTTCGTAATCTGATCAATGATCTCAAGGCCGACGGCATTGACGGTATCGTGATGGATCTCCGCAATAATGGCGGTGGGGCTCTGCACGAGGCCAACGATCTGGTGGGTCTGTTTATCGAAGAAGGCCCCACGGTACAGATCCGTAGCTCCGGCAACGATATAAAAGTGCTGGAGGATGAGGACCCGTCAGTAACCTATGATGGTCCTCTGGTTGTGCTGGTGAACCGTATGAGCGCTTCAGCGTCAGAAATTTTTGCCGGCGCAGTTCAGGATTATGGCCGTGGCCTGGTGGTAGGCTCACAAACCTTTGGCAAGGGTACGGTTCAGGCCGTGCGCTCACTGAATCATGGCCAGCTCAAAATCACCCAGAGCAAGTTTTACCGCGTATCCGGTGGGTCAACCCAGCACAAGGGCATAATCCCGGATATCGAGATTCCCTCACGCGTCGACAAAACCCGCATTGGTGAAGATGCGCTCGACCACGCCCTGCCCTGGGACCAGATCGAGTCAGTGCCCTATCGGCGCTATTTCGATTTCAGCAGCGTGATTGATGAATTGCGCACCCGCCATGACGGCCGGTTTGCAGACCATCCGGAGTTTCGTCTGCTGCAGAAGGAAATCGATTTTCTGAAGCGGCAGCGGGAGCAAACCGCCGTCAGCCTGAACTTTGACAAGCGTGAACAGCACCAGAATCAGCTCGAAGAAGACCGACTGTCTATCGCCAACGCCCGCCGCGAGATCCGTGGTAAAAAGCCGTTTGATACTCTGCAACAGCTTGATGACTGGCAGGACCAGCAGGCGGCCGATATTGGCAACAACGATGAGGACCTGGATTTCATCGTGATGGAGGGTGGCAATATCATGGCGGACATGCTTGAACTGGACAGGAAGATGGCTTCCATCCTTCCGCCACAGAATTTCACCAGTCAGGCCAAGTCATACTGACCAAGGAACGATCCCAATGGAAGATGCGGGCAGCGACCGGAACAAGGCAAAGCTACTGGAAGGCATGCTGATGGACGCCATGCATGCCATGCGGTCCCGGGAGGAGATGGAAAAGGTCGAGGCCGGTACCAGGAAAAAGGCCAGTGAGGAACACGAAGCGGAGTCCCTGATTGACCGTATCACCGGGTTCACCAGCTCGGCGTTAAGGTTTGCTGCCAGATCGACAGACACCTCCCGCAAGGTAGGCCGGGCCCTGGCAAAATCACAGAGCCAGTTGCGGACGATGCTGATCGCGGGGAACTCCCTGCGGGACATCCGCGAAGTCGCGGGCCTGACGCTGTCCGAGATGAGTGAAGCGCTGAACCTGAAGGACAAGTCGGTTCTGGAAGCCATCGAAAATGGCACCAGCACCCTGTCTTTCGAACTTATTCTGCGCCTTGCAGCACTGATTGCCCGCAACGACCCCATTCCGTTCATTCTGCGCACCACCCGCAACTACAACCCGGAGGTCTGGCGTATTCTCGACGACTGGGGGGTGGGGCGACTACCGCTTCAGTTTGAACGGGAACGGCAGTTCATCAATATATTCCGCAGACACGACGACGCTCGTACGCTCTCGGACGAAGGCTTTGAAAAGGTACTTGAGTTCACCCGCCAGAGTTTTGAAATGTCATTGCACTTCATTGAACAGCGGGAGCAGGAAGTGGCTGAAATCAGGGCCAGCCATACGCCTGACCCGGAAGCAAAAACCCAATAGGATCAGCCGAACAGCCTTGTCATGCCCGCCACGTCCGGGCGGCTGACCACGCCTTTTTCCGTCACGATCACGTCGACCAGGGCCGCCGGTGTTACATCAAAGACCGGGTTGAAAACCGCCACCGATGCAGGCGCCATCGGCAGCTCCCGGACCCTGCGGAGCTCCTGGCCGTCCCGCTCTTCAATCGGAATCTCCCGGCCTGACGCCAGGGCCATATCCACCGTGCTGGACGGAGCAACCACCATAAAACCGACGCCATGATAGCGGGCAAGCACCGCCAGGCTGTAGGTACCTATTTTGTTGGCGACATCGCCGTTGGCGGTAATGCGGTCAGCGCCGACAATCACCCAGCTCACTTTGCCAGAGGCCAGAATGGTGGCGGCTGCACTGTCCGCGTTCAGGGTAACGGGAATGCCATCCCGGGACAGTTCCCAGGACGTCAGGCGACTGCCCTGCAACCAGGGCCGGGTTTCATCTGCGAAGGCGTTCACCAGCATTCCCGCTTCGTGCAGGCGGCGGACAACGCCCAGTGCCGTGCCGTATCCGCCGGTCGCCAGGGCACCCGTATTGCAGTGAGTCAGTACCGAAACCGGCTGATCAGTCTTCATGTGCATCAGCGCATGCTCGGCCATGGCAAGGTTTGCCGCCAGGTCCTCCTGATGAATCGACACGGCCGCCAACCCAAGCTGCGCAATCGCATCAGCCCGGGTGCTGCAGCCTGCAAGAATTTCCTGCATCCGTTTCAGGGCCCAGAAAAGATTGACGGCCGTGGGGCGGGACTCGGCCAGGACCCTGATTGAATGGTCCACCTGCGCCCGCCAGTTTTCGCCTGACGCTGTCCTGGCCGCCAGCGCTGCCCCGTAGGCTGCACTGATGCCTATCGCCGGCGCACCTCGCACCACCATATCCCGGATCGCGCCGGCGACTGCGTCAGCAGTGTCGAGACGCAACCAGACTTCCTGATCCGGCAGCAGGCGCTGGTCCAGCAACTCCAGACTGCTGCCATGCCAGCGCATAGCGACGGTACCGATTGAACGAGTGCCGGGCATTGCCGGGGCCTGATTCATAGCAAACTCCAACTGGAACAAGATGCCTGCAGTATACCGCTAACAGGGCCCTTAACTCAGCCCGGTACCAGGGTAGTTCTCGGACGGGTCGCTCGTTATACTTCCCGCTTGAGCTATTAATCCGTGCGTTAGTAAGCGAACAGGTCTTTGCAAAACACGCTGTTAATACTTCCCTGTACGCTCGGGCTCCGCCATCCCTGGCTCCGCACGGTTTTGCAAAGACCTGTTCGCTTACT
>Ga0102937_1000357_pt1 | contig 20149 bp, 15 predicted proteins | sample SalPonR2_B_D1_MG_FD_78213 | JGI IMG/M metagenome (GOLD analysis project Ga0102937, IMG submission 78213) | Salt pond soil microbial communities from South San Francisco under conditions of wetland restoration - Salt Pond MetaG R2_B_D1_MG | ecosystem: Environmental > Aquatic > Marine > Intertidal... | reverse complement strand
TTCCCACGAAATATTGAGACCCCGATCCACCGGCGATGGAGCCAGGATTCATATCCACGTGTAGCACCCACCGTTTATTATCGGGATTGCCGTCTATAGGCAGCTCAAAAAAGTCGGGACATTCCCAGATGCCGCCTGTGGCTCCAGCCGGGCCAAAATCGCTCAAAAATTCCCATTCAGTCAAATTTTCGGAGGCATAAAACTGCACTTTATGCTGTTGAGGAAGCGCAACGACCATCAGCCATTTGCCCATCTCTTCGTTCCATTTTACGTTTGGATCCCGAAAATCCGGGTCATCAAACTCCAGCACAGGATTACCCTCATATTTTATAAACGATTCTCCGCCATCAACGCTGTATGCCAGGGATTGAGCCTGCCAGGTGGAGCCATCCTCACGAGTGTAGTGGCTTGTGTAGATAGCTACCAACGGGGCTCGGCTGCCATCACCAAAACCTGTGGTATTGTTATGATCAACCACAGCACTCCCGGAAAAGATACCCTCTTCCTGCTCTTTGCCATATGGAATGGCCACCGGTTTATGCTCCCAATGAACCAGATCGTCACTCACGGCATGATACCAGCTCATGTACCCCCATTGGTTACCAAACGGATTGTATTGGTGAAAAAGATGATATTGCCCCTCATAATATACCAGCCCGTTTGGGTCGTTCATCCAGTTAATACGGGGAGTATAGTGATACTGGGGTCGGTACCTTTCTGTGTAGGTAACATTTGCATCCAGATGTTGGTCAATGAGCTCAGCATTGAACTCTTGACTTACCGGCTCTTCTTCGCTGCCGCTGCAACCAGCAAAAGCGGCCGTTATTAGAAAAATTGCCGATATAAGAATTGTTTTGGCAGAGAATAAGCGTTTCATCGGTGATTGGTTTTGTTAATCAGATAGAATCAAAATTATTTCATCAATAGCAGTAAATAATACAATTTTGCCTGGGACATCAAATTAGTAGCTTATTGATTTCAGGCCCCTCAGAAAAAAAGAAAGCTCCCCTTTTTTGAGGAGAGCTAATTAAAAACCAGAAGAAGTAATAAACCCTTCTAAATTGCTGTTTTTGGATTTGGTCCATACTCATTTGGCCCGGTATCGCCTTCTTGCACATAAAAATATATGAGAACTATAAGTCCTACAAGAGGTATAAATGCAATTAAAAGCCACCAGCCGGTTTTGCCGATATCATGCAGTCTACGAATTGATACTCCAATTCCCGGAAGTAAAACTGCGAGTCCAAACAGAGTACTTATGAAATCCAGACCAAGAACTGCGAGAATAACCGAGATCGCAAAGTTTACCAGCGTAAAAATCCAAAACTCCTTTCGTCGTGACCGGCCGCTAAACTCTACATACTTTTGAAGTGTTGCAACATACCACTCTTTAATTTCATTAAAATCCATAATTGATACCGTAGGTTAGTTGAAAATATATAATATTCGATAATGGTCATTTCGCGACACAAATTCAAGAATCAAGTTCATCTGTTAAAAAAAATATGTTCTGCTGCTGCAATTGATTACAGATTGCAGCTCGGCTTTATTTCGTTACAAAAATCACTCTTCGAATCACCTTATATTCACATAGTTTTAATAGTTTTCAAAAATACTCATGCTATTTTTTCAAACAGACTTCACTCCTATGCTTAAATCACTTCACCATCTGCTTATTCTTACTCTTTTCGGGGTATTAATGGTCTCCTGTTCAACTGCCGAGCAAGTTGCCGAGAAGCCCCAACAGCAGGTTTCTGCTGAAAACGAAGCTATAAATCCGGAGCGCCCAATCCCCTATCCGCTTGATATCCCCGATGTATGGGATAGAGCCGTTGAACGCGGCACCCGCACTGAAACCGGTGAGCCGGGAGAAAACTATTGGCAAAATGAGTCGTCGTATTCGCTCACTGCAGAAATTGATCCCGAAAATCATATTCTTTATGGTTCCGGAGATATATCCTTTACCAATAATTCTCCATCATCTCAGCAGGTAGTTGTTCTGGAACTCGCCCAGAACCTGCATAAAGAGGGAACTCCCAAAATGGAGGTCACCGAAATTACAGGCGGCATGAACCTAACCTCCATTATCGTTGAGGGTAAAGAATTTAATGAAATTACTTTTCGCCAGCGATGGACCCAAAATGCAAGTGGATATCTCGTGAATGGAACTAGCCTTTATATCTTTCCTGAAGAGAGTGTTGCATCCGGGGAGACGTTAAACTTATCTATCGACTGGAATTTTGAGATCCCCGAGCGGGGTGCATCGGGACGAATGGGACGAAGCCGCGGAAATCTCTACTATATTGCCTACTGGTATCCTCACGTAAGTGTTTTGGATGACGTGTACGACTGGTTTAATGATTCGTTTGTGGGCAATGCAGAATTCTATTACGGTTTTGCTGATTATGATATCTCAATTACTTTGCCCGAGGGCTGGCTTGTAATGAGTACCGGAGAATTCCTGAACCCTGAAGAGACACTTTCTCCACTAACTTTTGAGCAGTACCGAACCGCTGTGAGCAGCAACGAGCCCGTAACTGTTGCCGGTTTTGATGATTTGGGCAAAGCTACCCTTGAAAGCGAAAATGGTAAGCTGACCTGGAAATTCAGGGCAGAGCAGGTTAGGGATGTTGCCTTTAGCGCTACTCTTGAATCACAATGGGATGCAGCACGAACCCCGGTCGGAGACCTCGATGGCGACGGTGAAGTAGATTATAGCCACATCCATTCATTTTACAGGGAAACCGCACCTCTATGGCAGTCGCAGGTCGAATATGGCCAGCACTCTGTTACATTTTTTTCCAATTATACCGGAATTCCATATCCATGGCCTCACATGACTTCCGTTGAAGGTGCAGAAATTATTGGCGGAGGGATGGAATTTCCTATGATGACGGTAATTGGAGATTACAACGGTGCCGGTGCTGTTCGGCTCTATGGTGTAACTGCGCATGAAATCGCGCACATGTGGATCCCCATGATTCTAAGCACCAACGAGCGTCGCTACACCTGGATTGATGAAGGGTTTACTACCTTTCACACTAACGAAGCGAATATCGACTATTACGGCAGTGAGCGATTCGACCGGACTGATTCTTTTTCCGGCTACCTGCAAATTGCCGGTACCGATGCTGAGGGTGAAATGATGCGCTGGTCCGATTATCACTACCCCGGGCCTGCATATGGCGTTGCTTCCTATTCGAAGCCGGCTTCCGTTCTTTACGCGCTACGCACCATTCTCGGGGAAGAAACATTTCGGGAGGCCTATGACACACTCATGGATAGGTGGGCCTACAAACATCCCTATCCATGGGATATTTTCAATACGTTTGAAGATGTTTCGGGCCGCGACTTGTCCTGGTTCTGGAGATCCTGGTACTATGAGACCTGGGCACTCGACCAAAGTATTGCCGATGTATACGAGCAGGACGGTGAAACCGTTATTGAAATCGAAGATATTGGTAATGTACCCATGCCTGTATTGCTTGAAATTGTTCTGGAAGACGGTACAGTAATAGAAAGGCGTCTTGAAGAAGATATTTGGCTTAGCGGAGAAAGGACACATAAACTAATACTCACAACCGGAAGTACAATAGAATCAGCTGTAATAGATCCTGAATTTCTGTTTCCCGATGTGGATCGCAGAAACAACGACTGGGAGCGATAAACCGATGTATTAAACTCTGCCATCTTTTGCATATTTTAAGATCAAGTTGATAAATTTTTTATTACACTTTAACGATATACTCCATAACCGTTACGCAACGCTATGAAGGCATTTCATAAAATCAAAAAGAGCAATACTCTTCGCTGGTTCTTCCTGGGCCTGGGACTGCTGGCTGTCGTTGCACTAACTGTTTTAAATATCTATTCGCTCTATGCGCTTCAGGAGTCGACCGTTGAGGCTGCAAAAGAAAACCGCAAAATTCAGCTTGAGGAGTTTTCCCAAAAAGTGCGGTTTCGGTTTTATCAGCCGTTCAGAGGCATCAGAAATCTGGACATGAATGAAATTGAACTCTCCTGGAATACCTACGGAGCATTCCCCGAGCACTTCAATTCTGTTTTGAATGAGGCTATAGGCGATTCCCTCTTTACTGATATCTATTACACTCCCGATCACATGAAAGGCTGCTTTAAGCCGGACTATCCGCTCTATAAATTCGATCCGGAATCGGAACTGTTCTCCATGACCAACAGCTCCCCAAAAGAGGTTTGTGATGGTTTTGGTCTTTCAAAATCGAGAATGAATACGGTGGATCTTGCGAACTATAACTGGAATAATCGCACCATTTTCGACTCGCACAGAACCATGACACTCGCGCTTATTAATCCGGATCACGACACTGTTCTCGGCCATGTTACGTTTATCATCGACCAGGATTATCTTCTGAACGGCGTACTGAAACCGATGCTCGCTGAGGATTTTGGCAATTCTGCTGAAGCCGGTATGGTCGTCTGGATAAGAAACTGGATTATGGGTGAAATTCTGCTCACCAACAACAGCGAAATCGCGTATAACAGAGATAATGTTGATATCTATCAACGCTTCCCAGATTTGCTCGATAACTGGATCATACAGGCTTCATTTATTGAATCACCATTTATATCAGCTACAAGTGCATCTCTCAACCGTAACCTTCTTGTGCTCGGATTTGCGGTATTCATCCTGTTTGGTGCCCTTGTTTTTATGTTTATCAATGCTCAAAAAGAACGTGAATTTGCGGAGAGACAGGCCGGCTTTCTTGCTAATGTCACGCACGAGCTTAAAACACCTCTCGCTCTTATGCAGGCCGCAGGGGAAAACATCTCAGATGGGCGTGTAGCTGAGGGAGAACGACTAAAAAATTACGGTGATCATATATACAATGAAGCTATTCGCCTTCGCAAAATGATCGATAAGCTACTGGATGTTGCCAAATCTGATTCTAATAAAACCATGGCAAAGCAGGCTCCATGCCAGATTAACGAGCTGGTTCATCACTTTATCGATTCTAAACGCGAATTCATTGAAAGTCAGGGATTTCAGCTACAGGTAGATGCAAGCCGGGAGCTACCACCAGTAATGATAGACCGGGACCATTTTGAAACGATTCTTGGCAACTTGTTAGAAAACAGTATTAAATACAGCTGGGACAAGAAGGAGATTACCGTTCGTGTTTATTCTGGCAAAAAGTCTGTTTTTCTTTCGGTATCCGATAAGGGGCAGGGAATTCCCAAAAAAGCACAGAAAAATATTTTCAATAAATTTTACAGGGTTGAAAACTCCATGACGGCACAGACAAAAGGCCACGGCCTGGGGCTATCTATTGTGAAAAATATGGTACTCCTGAACGGTGGGACAATATCAGTAAACAGTGAGCCAGGAAAGGGATCTGAGTTTACTATTGAGTTTCATGCACTTTTCAATCGACATCAAAAAGAAAACGTAATACAGCAAACGGACGATTCTAAAAAAATTGCAGAGGTAACACTCGAAACTTATGGATGATAAAGCAAAGAAAATTTTAATTGTTGAAGATGAACCCAGCCTGGTTTTTACATTAAAAGATACTCTCGAAGCAGAAAATTACGACGTGGAAGTTGTTACTGACGGCAGTGATGCGGTTGACACCGTAACAGAATATGATCCCGACCTGATGATTCTCGATCTTATGCTGCCAAATGTAAGCGGCTACGATATTTGTAAAAAGGTGCGAGAACTGAAATACTCCTTCCCAATTATTATGCTAACGGCCCGCGACCAGGAAATCGACAAAGTAACGGGTTTAAATATTGGTGCCGACGATTACATGACCAAGCCATTTGGCGTAAAAGAACTATTGGCACGAATTAAAGCGCGTCTACGCAGAGCCAATGCCTATTCAAAGTCGGGTCCAACGGAAGTTTTAAAACTTGGCGAGGTAAAGATCGATCTCGTAGACTCTAAAGTGTATAAACCAAATGATGTGGTTGAGGAGCTATCAACACGTGAAGTTGAAATCATCGAGTATTTATTGTCCAACGCGAATCGCCCCATTTCAAGGGACGATCTGCTCCAAAAAGTATGGAGGTATGAATTCAGTACAAATACCCGTACAGTCGACGTGCATATTTCCAAACTGAGGGCAAAAATCGAGTTAAACCCTGATGATCCGAAATATTTGGTTACACTACATGGTGTGGGTTATATGTTACGCCTCAACTAACTTTTCTTTTAATTTTTGAACGAAGTCGGGAAACTCATCCAGCTGCTTCATCAGCAGTTTTTGTGGTGTCTCTTCTTTAAGTCCTTTATCCGGGTCGAACGCATCATTAACTCGCTGGATAAACATCCGTTCAGGATATACATACGCTTTTCTATATATTAAAAGCTGTTCAAACTGCTCAACAGGACGAAGGGCTCCAAATGCTCCTGCAGCCTCTCCTATCAAACTTACCGGCTTATGGCTCATTGCCTCCGGAAAAGGCAGATAGTCCCAAAAGAACTTCAATATTCCGGGAAAACCGCCATTATATTCCGGAATTACAAACAAAAATCCGTCTGCATCCAGAAATTCATTGTTAAATTGCTCAACACTATCCGGTGCATCTCCGTAACTCACTCCTTTCAACTCATCTAAAGGGTAGTCCATGAGAGAAAAAAGTTTGATATCAGCTTTTTTTCTAAGAAAGCCAGCCGCATATTTCGACACCTTTAAGGCATTGGAACCATGCCTGTCGGTTGAAGATAAAATGTGAATTTTCATATAAATTTTTTTTTTGTTTAGCTGAACAACGAAACCTGTAGACCTACCATTCAGTTTTTTACTTACTTGAAACAGAAATTTAAATGTATCAAAATGACTCTTTAGTTTAAAAAAAGCGCTTTTTTATATGTTTTAACTGAATTATTAATGAATATATTATAATTAAGTTAAATTAATTTGTTTTTATGTGTACACATTCGTATTCTTTAATCGACTTTTAAAGAGCTCATGTTATGGTAGACATCGAGCAATAGCTCCAATAATCGTAAGCCCGGAATTGAATATTCCGGGCTCTCTTTTTTTATGCGCCAGGGTAATTACTTTCCTTTCGACCGTATTTTGTGCAACCGCTCAATCAGCTTTGGTTCTCTGCCTTCCGATCCGCCACTGTACCAGCTTCTGTTTTTCAGCTCACCAGGAAGATATTGCTGTTCCACCCAATGTGATGGATAGTCGTGAGGATACTTGTAGTTATCCGAAGCATTTTTAATATCCAGGTACCTGGATGAAAGCTTATTGGCGGTTTTGTCCCTTAGATGGTTTGGAACGTCTTTTATTCCTCTCTTTTTTATTTCGCTGTTTATCTCAAAAATGGCTTTCGTGCTGTTACTTTTCATACTTAAAGCCAGAAAAATAGAGGCATGTGCCAGGAAGTAAAAGCCCTCGGGCATCCCTGTTTTTAAAAAAGACTCCTGTGCAGCATGAACTACCGTGAGTGCGTATGGGTCTGCCATGCCAACATCCTCGGAAGCGAATATAAGCATACGTCGAAATATGAAATTTGGATCTTCCCCTCCCTCCAGCATGGCGTTCATCCAATACAGTGCAGCATCCACATCTGATCCCCTCATCGATTTTATAAAGGCAGATGCATAGTGATAATGCTCATCTCCGGTTCGGTCGTATCGCACACTTCGCTTCTGTATCGACTGTTTGGCAATATCCAGCGTAATATGAACCACGCCTGATTTGCTTTTTGGAGTAGAAAGAGCCGCAACTTCGAGCGCATTAAGTGCATTTCTGATATCTCCCCCTGCATACTCTGCGAGATGGTTTTTCGCATCCTTCTCCAATTCGATGTTCATATATCCCAACCCGCGTTTTTCATCAAGCAAAGCAGCACCAATCATCTGTTCCACATTCTCTTTTGTAAGCGGATAGAGTTCGAACAACTGGCAGCGCGAAAGCAGAGGACTTACCAGGGAGTAAAAGGGGTTCTCGGTGGTTGCCCCCACCAGTGTAATAATGCCCGATTCAAGGTGAGGCAGGAGTGCATCCTGCTGCGACTTATTCCACCTGTGAATTTCATCTACAAATAGAATCGTTTTTTTGCCATTGACTTTTTTCTGATGTTCGGCTTTTGCCACCACATTCCGTAAATCTTTGAGTCCGTCAAGTACGGCATTTATCACCTCAAAACGAGCATCAATTTCTCTTGACAGAACATGAGCCAGTGTGGTTTTCCCAGAACTTGGTGGGCCATATAAAATCAGTGACCCGATAACACCGCTTGTAATCATGCGGTGCAGCATTTTCCCTTCTCCTACCAGGTGCTCCTGTCCCTCAAACTCTTCAAGTGACCGGGGCCTCATTCGTGTTGCCAGCGGCTGGTTCGCAGCGGACTCCTCCGCGCGTCCCAATCCCTCATTTTCGCTTTCATCCTTAAATAAATCCATACTATTTCTCTGTTTTTTCTTTTTCTACTGTCAGGTCGAACACGTTTTTTTGTCCATAATCATACTCATTTGGGGCCAGGTAAGTTAATCTCTTTTAAATGTCATAAAAAAATAGTTTAATGAATATACAATCTCCCATCAATCAAACACTTACTGCCATGAAGGTTAAAGAAATACTTCGAAATAAAGGTTCCGCAATTTACTCTACCAGCCCCGATGAAATGGTGTACGATGCCATTAAAAAAATGTCTGAACTAAAAATAGGTGCCCTGCTTGTTTTAGACGATGATAAACTTGTCGGTATTCTATCTGAAAGGGATTACCGGGACAAAGTAATTCTGCAGGGTCGCCAGTCTAAAAACACACCTGTTAAAGACATTATGAGCGCCCAGGTTTTTTGTGTTAACAGCAGTGATGATGTACAGCTTTGCATGAAGCTGATGACCATTAAAAAGATAAGACACCTTCCCGTTTTGGATGAAGGCCAGTTACAGGGTGTTATCTCTATAGGTGATGTTGTAAAATCGGTTATTGACAAACAAAAAGTAGAGATTAACGAGCTTAGAAGCTACATAGGCGGCAGCTATCCACAATAAAAACGTGGCATCACACCAGAACGGTGCGATGCCACGGCTGCTATAAACGTCTACAGTGGAAGGTTATCGTGTTTCTTCTTCGGTACTGTGTCTACCTTATTTTCGCAGAGCTCAAAAGCTCGGATCAGTTTTTTCCGGGTTTCTGATGGAAGAATTACATCATCAATAAATCCACGTGCGGCCGCTCTGTAAGGATGGGCAAACTCTTTGTTATACTCATCCTCGAGCTCTTTTTGTTTCGCTTCGGGATCGTCTGCTGCGGTAATTTCTCTTCTGAAGATGATTTCCACGGCGCCTTTGGTTCCCATCACTGCAATTTCTGAAGTTGGCCAGGCTACGTTGTAATCGGCCCGTATGTGTTTAGAGTTCATCACATCGTAGGCTCCACCATACGCTTTTCGGGTAATCACCGTCATTTTGGGTACGGTTGCTTCACAGAAAGCATAAAGGAGCTTGGCTCCATGTTTAATAATTCCGCCCCATTCCTGGTCCGTGCCCGGCAAGAATCCGGGTACATCTTCAAAAACTACGAGCGGGATATTAAACGAGTCGCAAAACCGCACAAATCGTGCGCCCTTCAGTGATGCATCAATATCGAGTACACCAGCCAAAGAGAGCGGCTGATTAGCCACAATTCCAACGGTTCTGCCGTCTAAACGGGCAAAGCCTACCACAATGTTATCAGCGTAATTTTCGTGTACCTCATAAAACGAATCCTTATCCATAACGCCCGCAATGGCATCTTTGATGTCGTAAGGCTTATTGGGATTCATGGGAACGAGGTCGTCCAATTTTGCTGCTTTGCCATTGTCGGGCTCTCTGGATGGCTGTGCAGGCACCTTCTCCTCACAATTTTGTGGGATATAGGTCATGAGTGCGCGAATTTTTTTAAGACAGTCGGCATCGTTTTCTGTGGCAAAATGAGCAACGCCCGATTTCGTGCCGTGTGCCGTTGCACCGCCCAACTCTTCCGAGCTTACTTCTTCATGGGTAACGGTTTTTACAACATTAGGGCCGGTTACAAACATATAGCTTGTATTCTTAACCATGTACACAAAATCTGTAAGCGCCGGGCTGTAAACCGCACCTCCGGCACATGGGCCCATTACGGCTGATATCTGGGGTACCACACCAGACGCCATGGAATTTCTCCAGAATACTTCAGCGTAACCGCCAAGTGAGCTTACCCCTTCCTGTATACGTGCACCACCCGAGTCGTTCAAGCCAATCACAGGAACACCATTTTTCATAGCCATATCCATGATTTTACATATCTTCTCTGCGTGTGTTTCAGAAAGTGACCCCCCAAAAACGGTAAAGTCCTGGCTGAATAGATAAACAGGGCGGCCTTCAATTTTTGCAAATCCGGTAACCACGCCATCACCCTTAACTTTCTGATTCTCAAGCCCAAAAGCGGAACTTCTGTGAGTTACAAAAGCATCGATCTCTTCAAAACTATCCTTGTCAACCAAGAGATCTATTCGTTCTCTTGCCGTTAGTTTCCCTTTTTCGTGCTGGCGGGCTATTCGTTTTTCACCACCACCTTTCAATGCTTGTTTTCTTAATTCTTGCAGCCTTTCTACTTTTTTATTCTCAGTCATATATATCTCTCATCGTTAAGATTTGTACTCCATAAAGTAAGAGTGCAGATAATCTGTAAAATCTACTGCAACCTCACTATAAATGTCGATTCGGTTTTTGTTAAAAATTTCATTTTCCAGGTACTTAGATGCGCTTTTCCACTCATCAAAGACTGTAAGGTCAATTAGTGCCTGCTCCCAGGCCAGTTTCGAGTCATTAAAAATTGAGTGGAGAAAACGGTCTCGATCCGGGGCAAGCCACTTCGAAAGATGTTCGATTTCATCATCAATTTCGGTTGCCCCATCCGAAATATTAATGATTGGCGTTTCATTTATCTCATCCTCATCACTATAGAAGGAGGGCTGTTCTTCTAAATCCTCATCAGAGCCCTCATCAAAATAAAATGAAGGCTCATCATCGGGGTTCTCGCGCTCCAAAAAGGATTTCCACATCGGCACATCTTCAGCTTCAGCTTCATCATCAACTTCAGCTAAATCCGGGCCCTCCTCATACCACGATTCTTTACTATCTGTTTGGTCGCCGGGTACGTCCTCTAAGCGATCATTCGGTTCAAACGGAATTTCATCTTTAAATTCTATTTCATCCAGCTCATCATCCAGTTCTAAATCTGTTGTCAGATCAGTTTCTTCGTCAGCTTCATCCTCTTCAACAGGTGAAAGGTTCAGCTCATCGTAAATTGAGGTTACATTAGTTTCACTCTCTTCCTGCAACTCCTCATCGGGCTCTTCATCGGGATCCATAAACTGATCCAGAAGGGACCCCTCTTCAATTTCTTCCTCATCATCTTCCCACTCCACGAGTGGCTCATCCTCATCAGAATTAAACTCCTTCTCTCGGGGCATCTCTGCTTGCAGATCATTTCTGTCTTCATCCATCGAAATGTCTTCGCTATCTTCAAGCTTACCCTCTTCAAAATCAGTTAGGTCAGTCGCATCCCCTTCCGGCTCTTCTATTGAAACACTCTCTTCCTCTTCAGTATCACCAATAGCCTCCACTTCTTTATTGGAGGGTTTACTGTCGTTCTTTGTTTCAAGTTCTACTGCCTCTGCATCCTTATCACCGTCATTTTGAACTTCAGGATCATTCTCATCTGAATGTGCCGTATCGTCCTCCCGGAAAAGCTCCAGTAAATACGGATCCTGCTGCTCCTGTTGTAAAGTGGCCCTCTCTGTTTCATCATCCAATTCTTCAGGGAACACTTCATCTTCTTCTGCTTCGTCCCGGTCCATAGAAATTTCGCTCAATGAACTGTCCGTTTGCTCTTCGACATCATTCCTTTGCTCGTCAACCTCATCGGTTTCGACCTGCTCATTTTCTATGATATCTTCATCCTCAGATGCAAAAAGTGCGGGCTGATCTTCTTCAAATCCGCTTAGGTCAAGCAGATCTGCTGAGCTCATTATTTCTACAAAATCGGTTTCGCTGATTTCGGTCTCCATCATATCATATTTACGGGCAACACGAGGCATCTCTTTCTCCTCAAAAAAGACCCGTATATAATCTGATGAAACAAGCGGCCCGGCTACGTTAAAAATGGGCTTCACAGCTTCCATCCAGTCCAGCGAGTTATGAGACTCCGTGAGTTTTTCATCCACTTTTTTCAGCACTTGCCTGGCTTCATCAATTCCAAGTGTGTCTTTATTCTTTTTCTCCATATAGCGGCCCAGTGCAAATACTAGATGGTTGTTTGCAACAAACTGGTCCATCATCATGTCTACATCACCTTTCGATATAGTATCTCTATCCTCAAACAGCGTCTTAACTATTGTTTTACGGGGCTGCACAGCAAGCTTAAGTGAAAACTCTACTGCATCATGAAGCACCTCATTTACATTATCTTGAGGAATTTCAAGAAGATCCGTCATTTGCTGCAGGTAGCTATTCCAAATGGCATTCGCCTTGGAAGAGTGGAGGTCAGCCCATTTCGACTCGGGCAGTCCGATTGAATGAGCAAATTTTTCCCGGACAATCTGAGTGATTCGTTTACGAACCAAAAAAGGAATTCCCGAAGATTCAATATCACTCAGTTTAAGTTTTTCTTTATCATGGGGCAGTAATTTTGAGAACGAATCCGCAAGTTCACGAATATTAAAATCCATCATTTACAATCCTGAGATGATATTATTTAGTTAGTAAAAAGTTTTCTATTAATAAGTTAATTGATTTCAATTATCTTAGAAAACAGAGTTCGCAACATTTACTCTTTTTTTTGATTTAGAGACAATTTTTTTTGTATGGCAAGGGTTGAAGCACACCAATTATCAAAATCTTATGGAAAACACACGGTTTTTAAAGATCTCTCATTCGCAGCAGCGTCGTCGGTTGTTGGTATAGCAGGTCGTAATGGAGCCGGAAAATCGACTCTTTTGAAATGCATCGCAGGGTTGCTGAAACCTACCTCAGGTATGGTTACCTGGGTGAACGGTAATGAGCATGAAATGACCCAGGAAGAGCTCAAAAAAAGACTGGGATATGCCGCCCCATATATCAGTCTGTATGAAGAGCTAACCGTTACTGAAAACCTCTCGTTTTTGTTTGATGTGAGAAACGAAAATGACCGAGGCCAGATCGATGATGTACTTCAAAGAACCGGTGCAAACCCTTTTAAAAACTCTCTCTTCGGCTCTCTTTCCACGGGACAGCAGCAGAGAGCCCGTATTGCTGCGGCTATAGTTCATCAACCCGACATCCTGTTCCTGGATGAGCCGGGCTCAAACCTGGATGAAAAAGGACGCGTAGTTGTGAATGATTTGGTCAACGAATTTCGCAATCGAAAAAGATTACTCATACTGGCATCTAATCAGACGTACGAACTTGACCTTTGCGACTCCATTATTGATTTAAATAATTAGAATAACTCCAGAATTATGTACACAACCGAAGACAAACAACTTGCTAAAAAACTACTTACACACAGCGTAGAACTGGAAAAAGGCGAAAACGTGATGCTACAGCTCATAGGTTTGAACGGAATCGGCCTGATACGTGCACTGGCAGAAGAAGCCCGTAACATGGACGCACATCCGTTTATCAAAATTGAAGATCCCGAAATCAACCGCATTCTGCTCGAACACGGGGATGACATCTTCTGGAAAAATCAGTCCGACACCGATCAGCTTCCCCTTATGAAGAAGATGGACGCCTTTATTGGCATTCGCGGTGCTGAGAATATTTATGAAAATTCAGACGTATCCAAAGAAGCGAATAAAGCCTATTCACAGAAATTTTTAAACCCTGTCCATTTTAATGAGCGCGTCAATAACACCAAGTGGGCCGTGCTGAGATATCCATCAGCCGCTTTTGCCATGAATGCCAAAATGCCAACCGAGAGGTTCAGACAGTTTTATTACGATGCCTGTCTGTTCGATTACGACAAGCTCGAAGAGGCGATGATACCACTTGAAGTGTTGCTAAGAAAAACTGACATGATTCATTTGAAGGGCGAGGGGACCGACATCTCTTTTTCGGTAAAGGGCCAGAACTGGATTCCCTGTTTCGGCAAGCGCAATATTCCCGATGGTGAGCTCTTCTCCTCCCCTGTTCTCGACTCCGTAAACGGCCACATTACATATGCACCTTCAGTGTACCAGGGAAAACCGTTTGAGTTCGTAAAACTAACGGTGAAAGAGGGCGTGGTTGTTGATTTCGATTCGTCGAACAACACAGCGCTCGAGGAGATTCTGGATACTGATGAAGGAGCCAAACGATTTGGTGAATTCAGTTTCGGGCTCAATCCAGTGATCACAGAACCGATGTACGATATTCTGTTTGATGAAAAAATTACCGGCTCTAACCATCTTACACTGGGAAACGACTATGAAATTGCCCCCAACGGAAATGAAAGTGATATTCATTGGGATCTGGTGTGTATTGGTGCCGATGTCTATTTCGACGGAGAGCTTATACGAAAAGGTCGTGAATTTGTAAAAGAAGAGTTGAAAGGGTTAAATCCTGAAGAGTTGAATTAAATAAAGCCGGCCGAAAAAGTTCCGGCCGGCTTTTGTTCATTACACTACCTATCTAAGCAGGACTGCTACACTTTAGGGCCTGCTCCAATAATCGCATCGCTGCTCTCTTTTTTATACTTCTCGAAGTTCTCGTTAAAGAGTTTTCCGAGTTTCTTTGCTTGTGCTTCGTAAGCTGAGTCGTCATCCCATGTATTTTTGGGTACCAGGATGTTGGAATCAACATTTGGGCAGCTCGTTGGAATTTGCACTCCGAACACGTCATCTCCAACGGTTTCAACGTCGTCCAGCTCGCCGGCATGGATCGCGTTGATAATCGCACGGGTACTCTTCAGATCAATACGGCTTCCCGTTCCATAAGCACCTCCTGTTAAACCGGTGTTCACCAGCCAGGCTTTTGCATTATGTTTCTTCATTTTTTCGGCAAGCATTTCGGCATATTTGGCGGGTGGCCAAACAAGAAATGCCGCACCAAAGCAAGCTGAAAATGTTGCCTTAGGCTCGGTAACACCCACCTCAGTACCGGCTACTTTCGCAGTATAGCCGCTGATGAAATGGTACATAGCCTGTTCCGGAGTAAGTTTACTTACCGGTGGCAGTACGCCAAATGCGTCGTATGTGAGGAAAATCACGTTTTTAGGGTGACCGGCTTCACATGGAATTTTTGCGTTTGAGATATATTCGATAGGATAGGATGCACGCGTATTCTGCGTGATGGATACATCGGTATAATCAACCTTTCGAGTATCTTTGTCGTATCCAACATTCTCGAGTACCGTTCCAAATTTAATCGCTTCGAAAATTTCAGGTTCTTTTTCAGCAGAAAGATCGATCGTTTTGGCATAGCATCCGCCCTCGATGTTAAATACCCCTTTGTCGCTCCAGCAGTGCTCATCATCACCAATCAGTTTGCGGTCCTGAGATGCCGACAGCGTTGTTTTCCCTGTGCCGGAGAGACCAAAGAAGAGAGCCACATCGCTGGGATCATCCCCTTCGTTTGCAGAGCAGTGCATGGAAAGCACATTCTTTTTGGGCATCAGGTAGTGCATCACGGTAAAGATTCCCTTCTTCATTTCGCCCGCATATTCGGTACCCAAAATGACCATTTCCCGTTTTTTGAAGTTTACATCCACACTGGCGTCTGATGTCATGCCTTCGGTAAACTGGTTTGCAGGAAATTTGCCTGCGTTATACACGACAAAATCTGGTTCTCCAAAATTCTCGAGCTCTTCTTTTGTGGGCCGGATCAACATATTCTGCATGAACAATCCGTGGTAAGGCCGTTCAGCAATAATCCGAACCTTGATTCGATATTCGGAATCCCATCCGGCAAATCCGTCAATCACGTAAAGTTTATCGCGCGTATTAAGGTAGTCGGTAGCCCGTTTATGGTTAATATCATAGGTGTGTTCATCGAGAGCAATGTTGATGTCTCCCCACCATACTTCATTCTCAATATCATCCGTTTTAACCACCCGCTTATCCGCCGGACTACGTCCGGTTCGTTTACCGGAACGAACAATCAATGCACCATTGTCGCTCATAGCTGAACCGGGATCATGTTTAATGGCTTCTTCGTAAAATTTAGCCGGAGACGGGTTTCTCAACACTTTTTTTACTTCTATTTCATGTGCTGTCAAATCGAGTTGTGAATTTTTCATATTCGATATTTTTGTTCCTGATTTACATTGACTTAGATACCAATATAATTACGAAATTTAGATGAACGAAATATAAATTACCCTTTAATATTCAACCTTTTCGTCTATTATTATTCAAGAATAATGTTATTTATTCTCGATCTTAATAACAACTACTTTCTGGAAGCGCTTTTATAGCATAACTTATTAATTATCAATATTTTATTTGAGTGTATTTATTTGTATATGATGTTAGAGAATTCCTGATTAACTGATAAATTTCGCAGGCTCCCACCGCCCTATCCTAACAGCTTATACTCATCAACACGCCTCTCAATTTTTCTGAAAATATCACTCGGACCAACTTCAAAATATCGGTGATTTTAAATATGCTAATTATCCAAAAAAGATTAAATAAATGCCCTGCTTCTCGTGAGAAACAGGGCTCAATTATGGTTAGCAATTGTTTCGTGGGTTTCTTTAATCTGCCCACTCACTTACATCATTAAAAACTTCAGCAAACTCTATTTTCTCACCGTCATCTGATACAGTCGCTTCAAATTCCATGTTTTTTGAATCATCCTCACGCTGCATAAGCTGATTTACAATCTGCGTTTTGTTGACCCGTTTTAACGACCTTGCACCATAAACAGGATCCAATCCACGAATATCAAGCCAGTCTTTTACCACATCAATAATAGTAAGGAAAAGTGCTGTTTTTTTTATGATCATTCAACACGTTAAAACTGTGTATTCTTTGAGATTTAATTTGCACAAGCCTGGAGAAATATAGCCACGAAAAGATGATAAGATAGGCTGATTTTATGAAGCAGGATTTTGAATAGGATCATAACTGAAGGCCCCAGCAAGTAATGCAGATACCCTTACTGATCTTGGTCCTCGGGAGTCTTTTACAGGATGATTTGATTTTCACTCAAATTCCTCTCTTTTTACAAACAAAGAACTCAGAAACCTGCCATTATGTATTGGAGAGAGGTCAATATCATAGCTTTTTCTTCACTGGTGCTTGTACTTTGTGCCTCAACAACACCATTCGCCCAGTTTACTTCAAAAACCGATAGTTTAAAATCGCTTCTGGAGCAGTCTGAAGGGCTTCAAAAAATAGAACTGCTCCATATACTGAGTGATCAAATACAGCGGTCTGATCTTAATTCTGCAATCCAATATACTCGTAAGGCCCTCGAATTATCTGAAGAAAGGGAGCAGGAGCGTTTCCTCGCGGAAAGCCATCGTAAACTGGGCCGGTTGCTCTCAATACGTGGAAAACATGTAGACGGTTTAGAACACCTTTTAGAAGCAAATATGCTCTATAAAAAGCTTGGTGAAATTCGAAAAATTGCATTGACAACAGAAAACTTAGGCGCATTCTACAGGCGCCAGAACGACTATCAGAACTCCCTCAATTACTATTATAAGGCATATGAATTACGGCAAAAAATTGATAATAGGGAGGGAATTTCCAACACTTTGTTAAACATTGGTGTTATCCATCAACGGCTCAGACAAACAGAAGAAAGTGCAGATTTCTATAAGCAGGCGCTAGCTATCAGCTTAGAGAAAAATGATTTGAGCAGAATTGCTATAACGGCTACCCAACTCGGGAATCTCTATGCTGATCAAGGAGACTTGGATGCAGGATTAGAATACATGAACCAGGCGCTGGAAGCGGCTGAGGATCTCCCCGGCCACCATGCCAGGGCAACAATTCTGCTCAACATCAGCTCAATGTATAGCAGTGCCGAGTCCTACAAGCTGGCACTAAATGCCAACAGAAAAGCGCTCAAATTGGCATCCAGTCTGGGGAATGAGTCTTTAACTATTTGGGCTCAAAAAAATATGGCCGAAATCTATTCGAATCTCAATGATTTCCAGTCAGCAGAGGGTTACCTGCTAAAGGCTCTCAGATCTCAGCAAAGCGGCGCACCAAAACATCAAATGATTGATACCCGTAATCAATTAGCGCGAACATATTTTGAAATGGAGAATTACGAGGATGCTGGCAATCATGCGCAAAAAGCTTTGGCTGAGTCTGTGCCGGCAAAAGCATTCGAACCGGGCATCGAATCCCTTCACATCTTAACCGATGTTTATAAACAAACCGGAAATTATGAAGCAGCAACTTCAGCTCAGGAGCGACTAAGTGCGTTAAAAGATAGTGTTTTCAACCGGGAACAGGCTCGGCAAGTTGCCGAAATGCAAACCCGATTTGATTCAAAACAGAAAGAGCAAGAAATAGCACTGCTACGGAAAGAGGCAGAACAAGATCAGCTGTTCCAAAATGCTCTTCTCTCAGGACTTATGCTGATCGTTATAATTACATTTTTGATCTATAATCGGCAAAAATTAAGAATCAAAAAAAACCGTATTGAACTGGAAAATACACGACTGAAGGAAGAGCAACTAACGAGCGACCTGGAGCACAAAAATCGTGCGCTTACCAATCATAGCCTTCACCTGGTTCAAAAAAATGAGACTATGAAAGAGTTGAAGGATAACATCGGAGAGATTAAACAAAACAACAACGGAAGATTGGGAAAAGAGCTTCAAAAATTAGAGAATATAGTAGACTACAGTTTTAACCTGGATGAAGACTGGGAAGAATTTCAGCACTACTTCGAAGAGGTTCATTCCGGCTTTTTTGATGCCCTGAAAACCGAATATCCCGCCTTAACCCCAAACGAACTCCGGCTGGCTGCCCTTGCCAAATTAAACCTTTCCATTAAGGAGACAGCGACCATTATGGGAATTACGCCGAACAGTGTAAAAACCGCCCGGTACCGTCTCAGAAAAAAATTAAAGATGGAGACCGAAGAAAACCTGACCGAATTCATGATGGAAATTGAAAAGACCTCAGCTTGAGTATAAAGCTGTTTGTTGCTCGATTTTCAGGCCAAAAACCTCTCTCAAAACTCATTGTTTACCTATTGTTGACCTGCTAATAATTGCCACTCAAACTCTCATATAGTAGGTTTTTACATGACTTTCAGGAAGCAGAAATATCTGCTTTTGACCATTCAATTCAAATTTAGAATCAAAACAAGAGTGTCATGAATAAACTTAAATGTATCCTGCTTTTGCTAACAACTATCATCTCAATAATACCCTATTCCATCACGGCTCAGAACAATATGTCGTTAACCAGAACGGCTGAAAGTGAGCAGCTCCAGTGGGGCAGTTGCCCGGACTTTATGCCGGATAGTTGTGAAATCACTGTTCTTCAGGGCAATCCCGCAAAACCAAATGCCGATATTTTTTTTAAAATGGAGGGGAACTCCAGCGTACCCAATCACTGGCACCACTCAGCCGAACGGATGGTTCTGGTATCCGGTAAAATGGAAGTGAACTATAAAGGGCAAAGCCCAAAAGTTATCCGAACAGGGATGTACGCCTATGGGCCTCCGGAGAAACCACACACCGCTTCTTGTCTTTCAGACGATCCCTGTATTCTTTTTATCGCATTCAACAAACCAGTTGACGCGTTTCCTGTGAACTAAAAACCGGATTAAAATTACAATTCGAAAATTAAAAAATATTACTGTGTTGAAAATGATAGAAGCAATCACCTTAGACAAAGAAAAAGTAACATTAAAAAAAGAGAAGCTGGAGGATTTGAATACCCGCATTCGTGGTGATCTTATCACTTCTCAAAGTAGAACTTACGAGGGAGCTCGTTCGGTCTGGAACGGTTTAATCGATAAACGGCCGGCTCTTATTGTTCAATGCCGAAATACATCTGATGTAGTTAGTTCAGTCAATTTTGCACATGAGAATAATCTTCTGATTTCTGTGCGAAGCGGCGGCCATAATGTTGCAGGGAATGCAGTCTGTGATAAAGGGTTGGTCATTGACCTATCTTCCATGAAAGGTATTTATGTTGATCCCGATGCGCGTACTGCTCGCGTCCAGCCCGGTGCAGACTGGGGG
>Ga0102937_1000355_pt1 | contig 20195 bp, 33 predicted proteins | sample SalPonR2_B_D1_MG_FD_78213 | JGI IMG/M metagenome (GOLD analysis project Ga0102937, IMG submission 78213) | Salt pond soil microbial communities from South San Francisco under conditions of wetland restoration - Salt Pond MetaG R2_B_D1_MG | ecosystem: Environmental > Aquatic > Marine > Intertidal... | reverse complement strand
TCGCAATAAATCGGCCATTTTTTATCTTGAATCAATCTTAAAATCTCGGCAATTGGAGTATCCCCTTTTCCCCAGGGCATGTTTGTATTTGCCGGATCGGCATTTTTCCCGGTTTTGTCTTTCAAATGAATACTAAAAATGCGGTTATAAAGTTTTTTTATCAGCTCATTGGGATGTTCTCCAGTTGCACCAAAATAGTGTCCCACATCAAAATTCAGCATGTTGTTGGGAGAGTAAGCCAGGAATTCATCAAAACTGAATCCGGGTTCTCCCGGCTGACCGTGGTTATGGAAAATTGCATACATATTGTGTTTTTCTGCGAATTTTCCCAATCGTTGACAGGCTTCATGCCCAATCTCATTCGAGACTCCCTTGGCTCCTAATGTTTTGGCAACCTTAAAAGCATAATCAGTTTCTTTATCGGACCAGTTAGCAGGTGCGAATTTGACAATGTGAATATTTACACCGGCTTCCCGGAACATTTTATGTAAATCTCTGAACTTTTTCATTGGGACAGACAAACGCCACTCTCGTTGTTTTTCCGCAGCTTCTTCTGCTCTTTTGCGATAATCTTCGCGTGCTTCGTCTGAAAGTTGTGCTCCACGTGGCGGACGTGGCGGCATAGGTGGAATTCCGGCATACGCTTCAGCCACATTTCCCATCAGTTCAATGGAACTGATTCCTGCTTCTTTACAATAGCTAAGGATATCTTCGGCTGTTGATGGCATACTGCGCCAACTGTAAGTAATTGCGCCAATTTGTACTCCACTAAAATTTGAATCGGGCTTGTTTTTTGGCTGCAATGAATTGCCATAAGCAAGCGGTGAAAATGCCATTGCTGATGCTGCGACGGCGGTGGTTCCAATAAATTTTCGGCGGTTAATGGTTCGGTTCGATTGTTTGTTGCTCATAATTTAGATTTTTGTTGATTTAAGTTCAATAAAAATAAATAATTTATTGGAATTAGGCAGCAGAATCAGGGAATTACAATTGATCCTGGAAATTTGTTCTTATAAAATGCTGCCAACCAAAAACAAGCATAAAAAAAACCGGCCACTTGTGGCCGGTTTTTTCTGAAATATGGAATACAATTCTATTCTTCTTTCTTTTTGTCTTCGTCTTCAGCTTTTTCTTCTGCCTTTTTTTCTTCGGCGGAAGCTTCAGCTTTTGGTTCTTCCTGTGATTCCGTTTTTTCTTCGGTTTCTTCTACAGGCTGAACATCTTCAACCACTTTTACCTCGTCTTTCGGTTCGGATTTTTCTTCGGTTTTGGTGCTTTTTTCGGCAACTGGTTTAGTTTCCGTTTTGGCACTGCCACTTCCGCTGCTTCCGCGGCGCGAACGACGGCGTTTTGGTTTCTTGGCCTCTTCTTTGGCCTCGAGCATTGCTTCGTTATAATCCACCAATTCAATAATGCACATTTCGGCATTATCGCCCAGGCGATTGCCGGTTCTCAAAATGCGGGTGTAACCACCGGGACGATCTGCAACTTTTGCTGCAACTTCCCTGAATAGTTCAGAAACAGCTTCTTTATTTTGCAAATGGGTAAAAACAACCCGTCTTGAATGTGTAGTATCGTTTTTTGCCTTGGTAATAAGTGGCTCAACGTAACTTCGCAGTGCTTTCGCTTTGGCCAGTGTTGTTGAAATCCTCTTGCTTTCGATAAGAGAACTGGCCATATTCGACAGCATCGCTTTACGGTGCGCACTTGTGCGGCTTAAATGATTAAATTTCTTATTGTGTCTCATTGCCTTTAATCCTTGTCAAGTTTATACTTACTAATATCCATCCCAAAACTCAATCCCATGTTTTCGAGAAGGTCGTCCAGTTCGGTAAGCGATTTTTTACCAAAGTTCCTGAATTTCAACAAATCGTTGCGATTGTAAGTAACCAAATCGCCAAGTGTATCCACATCGGCAGCTTTCAGGCAGTTCAATGCTCTGACTGAAAGGTCGAGATCCACCAGTTTTGTTTTCAGCAACTGGCGCATGTGGAGAACCTCTTCGTCGAATTCTTCATTTGCAAATTTTTCGTCTGAATCGAGTGTAATTTTCTCGTCAGAGAATAACATCAAATGATAAATAAGAATTTTGGCAGCTTCCTTCAAAGCATCTTTAGGAAGAACTGAACCATCGGTCTGAATATCCAAAATCAGTTTCTCGTAGTCGGTTTTTTGTTCAACACGGTAGTTTTCAACCGAATATTTCACCGTTTTAATGGGTGTGTAAATGGAATCGATTGGAATAACGCCAAACTCCTCTTCCACCGGTTTATTTTCGGTAGCCGGAACATATCCGCGTCCTTTGCTGATGTTCAGCTCCATTTGGATTTTCACATCCGGTTCCATTCTGCAAATTACGAGATCAGGGTTCAACACCCTGAAACCGGTCATGAATTTATTGATATCGCCTGCGGTGAATTCTTCCTGTCCGGAAATGGATACAGTTACTTTTTCACTTTCGAAATCTTCTACTTCGTTTTTAAACCGAATTTGCTTCAGATTAAGGATAATATCCGTTACATCTTCTATAACTCCTTTGATCGTAGAAAATTCATGGTCGACACCTTCGATTTTTACCGTGGTAATTGCATACCCTTCGAGGGATGACAATAAAATACGACGCAGCGCATTACCGATGGTAATCCCGTAACCGGGTTCCAAAGGACGGAATTCAAATTTACCGACTTTGTCATCGGATTCTATCATTATCACCTTATCGGGCTTCTGGAATGCTAATATTGCCATAATAACCTTACGTAATTTATTATTTTGAATACAACTCTACGATAAGTTGTTCTTTGATGTTTTCAGGTATTTCTTCACGCTCAGGCATGTTCAGGAATTTTCCGGCAAAATTATCGCCGTCCCATTCCAGCCATTCATACTGAGCACTGCGGCGTGAATTCAATGAGTCTGTAATTTCTTCCATCGATTTTGATCTCTCCCTGATACCAACGATATCGCCGGGTTTAACCTGGAACGACGGAATATTGGTTACTTTTCCGTTTACTACAATATGTTTGTGCGAAACAAACTGACGGGCAGCAGCCCGTGATTTTGCAATACCGAGGCGGAAAACAACATTGTCGAGACGCGATTCGAGCATCTGCAGCAATACTTCTCCGGTTACCCCTTTAGCTGATGAAGCTTTTTCAAAGAGGTTACGGAATTGTTTTTCAAGAACACCGTAGGTATATTTTGCTTTTTGTTTTTCTTTTAACTGTAGTCCGTATTCAGAAACTTTTCTTCTCCGGGCAGATGCTCCGTGCATTCCCGGCGGATAGTTTTTATGATCAAAAACTTTATCCGGTCCGAAAATAGGTTCTCCGAATTTACGAGCTATTTTAGATTTTGGTCCTCTGTATCTAGCCATTACCTTTTCGTTTTAAAATTATACACGACGTCTTTTAGCAGGCCTGCAACCATTGTGAGGCAGTGGGGTAACATCAACAATTTCAGTTACCTGTATACCTACTGTTGAAAGCGCCCTGATAGCTGATTCGCGACCATTACCCGGGCCTTTGACGTATACTTTTACTTTGCGAAGTCCAAGGTCATAAGCGGTTTTTGCACACTCTTCGGATGCTACCTGGGCAGCATAAGGAGTATTCTTTTTTGAACCGCGAAATCCTTTCTTTCCTGCTGACGACCACGATATAACTTCACCATTCATATTTGTCAGCGTAACAATGATGTTATTGAAAGAGGAGTGAACATGGGCCATACCATTGGCTTCCACATTAACCACTCTTTTTTTGCTTGATCCTGTCTTTTTTGCCATAGCTTAAACTCCTTATTTAGTGGCCATTTTTTTGTTGGCAACAGTTTTACGCTTTCCTTTACGGGTACGGGCATTGTTTTTTGTACTTTGCCCTCTAACCGGTAAACCGATACGGTGCCGGATGCCCCTGTAAGAACCGATGTCCATCAATCGTTTGATGTTCATTTGTACTTCCGAACGCAATTCACCTTCTACTTTATATTTATCGGTAATTACTTTACGGATTGAACCAAACTGATCATCGTTCCAATCCTGAACTTTTTGATTTGGATCAACGCCGGCTTCTTCAAGGATCATTTTTGCCCTGTTGCGGCCAATACCATAAATATAGGTAAGAGCCACCTCACCTCTTTTATTATTAGGAATATCAACACCTACAATACGTGCCATACAAGTTAATTTTTCAAATTACGATTAACCCTGACGTTGTTTAAACTTAGGGTTCTTTTTATTAATTACATATAAACGCCCTTTCCGGCGAACAATCTTGCATTCGGAACTGCGTTTTTTTACTGAAACTCGAGTTTTCATCTCTAAAATTCTTTAGTTTTTATATCTAAACGTAATTCTACCTTTAGTTAAATCATAAGGTGACATTTCTACTTTTACTTTATCTCCGGGCAAAATTTTAATATAATGCATTCTCATCTTGCCTGAAATGTGGGCAGTAATTACATGCCCGTTTTCCAATTCAACACGAAACATTGCATTTGATAATGCTTCGATAATTGTGCCATCTTGTTCTATAGAAGGCTGCTTTGCCATATTAAAAATTCGTTTTTAATTGTTCTTCAATAAAATAAATCTGTAATTTAAACCTCAGTTCTCTTTGAACAAATATTCTGCAAAGATAACAGAAGGTTTTTATATTACATAATAGAAACGAAATCTCCTTACAATCCGATTCAAATTATCACTTAAATTCCTCCACCTGCACGGCCTTTAATACGGCCCGATTTTGTCAGACCATCGTAATGACGCATCAACAGGTGACTTTCAATCTGCTGCAGTGTATCCAACACAACACCAACCAGAATCAGCAATGACGTACCGCCAAAGAAAAGGGCGAACGATTGATTGACTCCGATAATCATTGCAAAAGCCGGAAGAATTGTGATTAAACCAAGAAAAATGGAACCTGGAAGTGTTATTCTCGACATAATCGTGTCGAGAAACTCCACGGTTCGTTTTCCGGGCTTCACACCGGGGATAAATCCTCCGTTTTTCTTCATGTCTTCTGCCATTTGTGTAGGATTGATGGTAATTGCAGTGTAAAAATAGGTAAATGCAACTACCAGGGTAAACTGCAGGAAGTTGTACCAGAAACCTGTCATGTTTGATAATGCAGCCGCAACACCACTCAGGTTTTCCGAATTGGCAACTCCCACAAGTGTAATAGGTACCATCATAATTGCCTGGGCAAAAATGATGGGCATTACTCCTGCAGCGTTTACTTTCAGGGGGATGTACTGCCGTACACCACCATACTGTTTGTTACCCACAATGCGTTTGGCATACTGAACCGGAATACGCCGGGTTCCCTGAACTAACAGGATAGCTGCCATAAACACAACGAAAAGGATAACAAACTCTACAATGAACATTACAAGACCTCCGCCCTGTTGATTAATCCTGGAAGCAAATTCCTGGACAACCGACTGGGGCAAACGGGCAATAATACCAATCATGATAATGAGCGAAATACCGTTACCGATTCCTTTATCGGTAATGCGTTCGCCCAGCCACATCACAAACATCGACCCGGCTGTTAAAATAACTACCGAGGATACTGTAAACATGGCTCCTCTCATGGCAAATGCCGATTCTGGTAACTGCATATGCAGGTTAGTTAAATATGCCGGTGCCTGGAAAATCAGGATAATAACGGTTAAATACCGCGTAATCTGGTTGATTTTCCTTCTTCCTGACTCCCCCTCTTTCTGCAACCTCTGGAAATAGGGTACTGCAATTCCGAGTAACTGGATTACAATGGAGGCAGATATGTACGGCATAATTCCTAAAGCAAAGATAGAAGCCTGCGAGAATGCACCTCCCGAGAACATGTCAATCAGCCCAAGCAACCCATCTGATGTTTGATTTTTCAAATTTTGCAATTGGGCCGGGTCAATTCCCGGAAGCGAAACAAATGATCCTAATCTGTAAATCAAGATAAAGAACAATGTTGTTCCGATCCGTATTCTCAGGTCTTCAATCTTGTAAATATTCTTTAGGGTTTCTATAAATCGTTTCATTACAGTTTACAGTATTTCAGTGGTTCCTTCTAATTTTTCTATTGTTTCTTTGGCGCTGTTCGAAAAGGCATGGGCTTTTACATCGAGCTTGAGGTTTAATTCTCCTCCACCCAATATTTTAACTTTTTCGTTTTTGGAAACCATGCCTGCACTTACCAAAGTTTCAACATCAATAGAAGTTAACTTCTTTTTTTCAGCAAGTTGCTGTAATACATCAAGGTTGATAGCTTTGTATTCAACCCTGTTAATATTTTTAAAACCCGACTTAGGTACTACGCGCTGCAATGGCATCTGACCGCCTTCGAAACCAACCTTACGGGAATAGCCCGACCTCGATTTCTGGCCTTTGTGGCCACGGGTGGAAGTACCACCGCTACCCGAGCCCTGTCCTCGTCCAATTCGTTTGCGTTTGCTGGTAGAACCTGATGCAGGTTTTAATTTACTTAAATCCATAATTTCAGCTATTTGAAATATTGTTATACTTCTTCAACACTTAATAAATGCCCCATTTTTTTGGTCATACCAATAATCTGAGGTGTAGCTTCATGCTCAACAGTCTGGTTCATTTTACGTAAACCAAGGGCGGCCAGCGTTGCTTTCTGCCGCTTTGTTGCTCCTATGCTACTTTTTACCTGGGTAATTTTTATTTTAGCCATAACTGTGTTATCCTTTAAAAACTTTTTCAATTGAAACACCTCTTTGTTCGGCTACTGTATAAGCATCCCTTAATTCGAGCAGGGCTTCCATAGTTGCCTTCACAAGGTTGTGAGGGTTAGAAGAACCCTTGGATTTAGCCAGAATATCGTTAATTCCAACACTCTCGAGTACAGCGCGCATCGCACCACCGGCTTTAACACCAGTACCCGATGACGCAGGGCGAAGCAGTACATTTGCACCACCATACCTTGCTGCCTGTTCGTGTGGAATGGTTCCGTTGATTACCGGAACCTTAACCAAATTCTTTTTAGCGGCTTCTACTCCTTTGGCAATAGCAGTTGTTACTTCGCCTGCTTTACCAAGGCCCCAACCTACAATACCGTCTTCGTTTCCAACTACCACAATGGCCGAAAAACTAAATGTTCGTCCACCTTTGGTAACTTTGGTAACACGGTTAATGGCTACTAACCTGTCTTTTAAGTCAAGGTCGGTTGTTTTAACTTTTCTATTAATTCTCGCCATAATTTATTAGAATTTAAGGCCGCCTTCACGGGCCGCGTCAGCTAATTGTTTAACTCTTCCGTGGTATAAATAACCACTTCTGTCGAATACAACTTTTTCGTAGCCGGCATCCAGTGCTTTTTTAGCAATGAGTTTACCAACCATGGCTGCTTTTTCTGATTTTTTACCTTCTGCTGAAGCAATTTCTTTTTCTTTTGAAGAAGCAGCAACTAAAGTCGTTGCATTATTGTCGTCGATTAATTGAGCGTATACTTGCTTATTGCTTCTGAATACACTTAAACGCGGACGTTCAGCTGTTCCGGATATTATTTGTTTCACCCGGCTCTTTATTCTGTTTCGCCTTTCAGTTTTTGTTAATGCCATAATAACTAATTTTTCAAAAAATTATTTAGATGCGGCTTTACCAGCTTTACGCCTCAATACTTCGCCAACAAACTTGATTCCTTTACCCTTGTATGGTTCTGGTTTGCGGAACGATCTGATTTTTGCAGCAACCTGTCCGATTAATTGTTTATCAATGCTTTTCAGCGTAATAACCGGGTTGCTTCGTTTGTCAGATTTCGCTTCAACCTGAACTTCAGGAGGAAATTGCAAGTAAGTGTGGTGTGCATATCCCAATACGAGATCGAGCACATTATTGGGCAATACTTCGGCGCGGTACCCCACGCCAACCAGCTCTAATTTGATTTCGTAACCTTTTGTAACTCCAACAACCATGTTGTTCACCAAAGCACGGTTTAACCCATGCAATGACTTTATACGCTTGGTTTCGCCCGAGCGGATGAAGTTGATTTGATTGTCGACTATTTCAACCTCAATTTCGGGATTGATCGTTTGCTGTAACTCACCAAGAGGACCTTTTACTGTAACGGAATGATCATCGTTCAGTTTCACATCTACTCCTGACGGTATTTCAATTGGCCATTTACCTATTCTTGACATGATCTTTTCCTTTTTTTAATACACGTAACATAAAACTTCACCACCAACTTTCTGCTCGCGAGCCTGCTTGTCGGTAATTACTCCTTTCGAGGTTGAAATAACAGCAATTCCCAAACCATTCAATACGCGCGGTATGCTCGAACTGTCGCAATACTGGCGTAAACCTGGTTTACTAATTTTTTCTAAACCTTTTATGGCAGATAATTTTGTTTCAGGATTGTATTTCAATGCAATTTTAATGTTGCCCTGGTAGCCTTTATCGTCTTCAAACTTATAGTTCAGAATATAACCATTTTCTTTCAGAATTTTGGTTATTTCTTTTTTCAGGTTTGAAGCCGGAATATCCACTACCCGGTGTTTTGCAAGAATTGCATTACGAACCCTTGTCAAATAATCTGCTATTGGATCTGATACTTTACTCATTTTCAAGTCTTTTACAATTACCAACTAGCTTTTTTTACTCCGGGAATTAAACCTTCGGAAGCCATTTCGCGGAAATTAATCCTGCTTATTCCGAATTGCCTCATGTAACCTTTTGGTCTTCCGGTAAGTTTGCAACGGTTGTGCAAACGTACCCTCGACGAGTTTTTAGGCAACTTCTGCAAAGCTTCCCAATCGCCTTCAGCTTTCAGTCTGGCTCTTTTCTCGGCATATTTCTCAACTAGTTTTGCCCTTTTTCTTTCGCGGGCTTTCATTGATTCCTTAGCCATACCTTAGTTCTTTTTAACGTTTTTAAATGGTAAACCTAATTCTTTTAACAATGCAAATCCTTCTTCGTCGGTATTTGCAGAAGTAACAAAAGTAATGTTCATACCATTAATTTTATTCACTTTATCCAGAACGATTTCAGGGAACACAATTTGCTCCGGCACACCGAGTGTGTAGTTTCCACGTCCGTCCATTTTACTTTCGATTCCGCGAAAGTCGCGAATTCGCGGCAATGCAGCCGAAATTAAACGGTCGAGAAATTCGTACATACGGTCGCGGCGCAAAGTAACGCGCACCCCGATAGGCATTTTCCTTCTCAGTTTGAAATTGGAAATATCTTTCTTAGACATGGTTTGAACTGCCTGCTGACCGGCAATTATTGTCATTTCCTTTTGGGCAATGTCAATAATTTTCTTGTCGGCAATAGCTGCTCCAACACCTTGGTTAAGAACAATTTTCTCCAATTTCGGAACCTGCATGACGGAGGAATAGCTGTATTCCTTCTTCAATGCAGGGATTATTTCTTCCTGATATTTCTTTTTTAGAGTTGGTACGTAAGCCATTACTTAATCTCCTCTCCAGATTTTTTGGAATAACGAATTAATTTACCTTTATCATCTTCTCTTCTGCCTATGCGGGTTCTTTCTCCCGATTTGGGATCGACCAGCATCAGGTTTGAGACATGGATAGATGCTTCCTGTTCGACTATACCACCCTGCGGATTTTGCGCATTGGGTTTGGTATGTTTTTTTACCAGGTTTACACCTTCCACAATTGCTCTGTCGTTTTTCCTGATTACCTCTAATACGCGGCCTTTCTGGCCTCTGTAGTTTCCGGTAATCACAACCACAGTGTCACCTTTCTTTATGTGTAACTTTTTCTGCATTTTCGAGCTTTTTTCAATTTACAGTACTTCTGGTGCAAGAGAAATAATTTTCATATTCTTATCCCTCAATTCACGCGCTACAGGACCGAAAATACGAGTTCCGCGCATTTCGCCCAGATTGTTTAACAGCACTACGGCATTGTCGTCGAACCTGATGTAAGAGCCGTCGTTACGACGAACTTCTTTTCGGGTACGAACTACAATTGCCCTGGATACTGATCCTTTTTTCACTTCACTGCCCGGTATCGCACTTTTAACCGAAACCACCACAGTATCGCCAAGCGAAGCATAACGTTTCCTGGTACCTCCAAGAACACGAATGCAGAGTACGTCTTTGGCTCCACTGTTATCGGCAACCGAACATCTTGTTTCTTGTTGTATCATGATTACTTCGCTCTTTCAATTATTTCAACTAATCTCCAACGTTTGCTTTTACTCAGCGGACGTGTTTCCATAATCCGTACGAGATCGCCAATGTTGCAGTCATTTTTCTCATCGTGGGCATGAAATTTTGTTGTCTTATTCACAAACTTTCCGTAGATAGGGTGCTTCATTTTTTTCTTTTCGGCAACTACCACGGTTTTGTCCATCTTATTGCTGACAACCACCCCGATTCGCTCTTTTCTGAGATTTCTAACTTTATTATCTTCCATCGTTGAATTAATTCTGTTTTTCACTTAATTCCCTTTGATGAAGAATCGTTTTTAGCCGTGCAATATTCTTTTTTGCATCCTTTAGTTTTAAAGGATTGTCAAGTGGTGAAACTGCATGGTTCAGACGAAGGCGAACTAAATTTTCCTTTTCGATATCAATTCTTTCAACGATCTCTTTGGTCGTCAATTCTTTAATTTCTGAAGTTTTCATTTGTCATTCACCTTTTTTATTCTTCAATATAATCTCTCCTGACCACAAACTTTGTTGTAACCGGTAGTTTCTGGGCTGCAAGGCGCAAGGCCTCTTTTGCCATTTCAAACGAAACACCTTCGGCTTCAATAAGAATCCGTCCGGGTGTAACCGGTGCAACAAAAGCTTCCGGAGCACCTTTACCTTTACCCATACGTACTTCCGCAGGTTTTTTGGTAATGGGCTTATCGGGGAATATTCGTATCCATATTTGTCCTTGTCGTTGCATGTGACGGGTTACCGCAACCCTGGCAGCTTCTATCTGCCGACCGGTAATCCACGATTCTTCCAACGATTTTATTCCAAAGGAACCGAAAGCGAGTTGGTTTCCGCGCTGTGCGTTGCCTTTCATCCGGCCCTTTTGTACTCTTCTGAATTTAACCTTTTTTGGCTGTAACATTCTTTTTTAACTTATGAGTGTTATTAACCACTATTTTCTTCTACGGCCACGTCCACCACCGCCACCGCCTGGTTTCCCGCCGCGGGCCTGTTTCTGGCCAACGTTGGGTGACAAGTCGCGGTTTCCGTAAACCATTCCTTTACATATCCAGACTTTTACTCCTATCAGCCCGGTTTTGGTCAGCGCTTCTGCCAGTGCATAATCAATATCGGCACGAAGTGTATGCAACGGCGTACGGCCGTCTTTATACATTTCTGCACGGGCCATTTCTGCTCCGTTCAGCCTTCCTGAAACCAATACCTTAATACCTTCGGCTCCCATTCTCATGGTTGAAGCGATGGCCATTTTAACTGCCCTGCGGTAAGCAATTTTACCCTCGATTTGCCTTGCAATATTGTTTGCAACAATTTTGGCATCGAGTTCAGGACGTTTAATCTCGAAAATGTTGATCTGAACTTCTTTGTTGGTGATTTTCTTCAGCTCTTCTTTCAGCTTATCAACTTCCTGACCACCTTTTCCGATAATAATACCCGGGCGTGAAGTGTGCACGGTAATGGTGATGAGCTTTAAAGTGCGCTCAATTACGATCCTCGAAATACTGGCCTTAGCCAAACGGGCATTCAAATATTCCCGTATTTTCTGATCCTCGGTCAGTTTATCGCCGTAATCGTCACCACCGAACCAATTCGAGTCCCATCCTTTGATGTACCCTAAACGATTTGAAATTGGATTTACTTTTTGTCCCATGTACTATTAATTAAGATTTTCTTCAACAACATTTTCCATACGGTCGACGTAAATTGTCACGTGATTGGAACGTTTTCTGATGCGGTGAGCACGACCCTGGGGAGCCGGACGTAACCTTTTCAAAATACGACCTGAATCAACCATGATTTCTTTTACGCATAAATCACTTTCCTCTAAACGTTCTCCTTCGTTTTTAGCCTGCCAGTTGGCAATGGCCGATAAAAGGAGTTTTTCTACCCTGCGCGATGCCTCTTTCGAGGAATATTTCAAGACATCCAACGCCTGATTCACCTCCATGCCGCGGATCAAATCGGCTACAAGCCTCATTTTTCGTGGAGATGTAGGGCAGTTTTTTAAAACAGCATAATATTGTTGTTTTTTTTCTTCTTTACGTTTTTCAGCTGCTAATCTTTTTCTGGCACCCATTCTTTCTTCTTTTTAAATATTAATGCAATATGCCTATCTCTTATTACCAGCATGACCCCTGTAAGTGCGGGTAGGTGCAAACTCACCCAGACGGTGGCCTACCATATTCTCTGTAATGTAAACCGGAATAAATTTATTCCCGTTATGTACGGCGATGGTATGGCCTACAAACTCAGGAGAAATTACTGATGCTCTGGCCCAGGTTTTTACAACCGATTTTTTCCCTGCATCATTCATAGTGCTGATTTTCTTATCGAGATTAACATCGATGAACGGGCCTTTTTTTAACGAACGACTCATAATTACTTTCCTTTAATTATTTTTTCTTACGTTCTAAAATATACCTGTTAGACGCTTTCTTTGGCTTACGGGTTTTGTACCCTTTTGCAAGAACTCCTTTGCGTGAACGCGGATGTCCGCCTGAAGCACGGCCTTCGCCACCACCCATCGGGTGATCGACCGGGTTCATAACAACACCACGAACGCGTGGCCTTCTGCCCAACCAACGTGAACGGCCGGCTTTACCGGATTCTTCGAGGTTGTGTTCTGCATTACCAACAGTTCCAACAGTTGCCCTGCAGGTTGTTAATACCATACGAGATTCGCCTGAAGGCAATTTCAGTACTGCGTACTTACCTTCACGAGAGGTCAATTGCGCAAATGCGCCTGCACTACGTGCCATCACTCCACCCTGTCCGGGATGGAGCTCAATGTTGTGAACCAAAGTTCCAAGAGGTATTTCAGACAGAGGAAGGGTATTTCCAATTTCAGGTTCGATGCCTGAACCGTTTTTAATCGTTTGCCCAACTTGCAACCCGTTTGGCGCAACGATGTACCTTTTCTCGCCGTCTTCGTATTTTACGAGGGCGATCCGGGCTGAACGGTTCGGATCGTACTGAATGGAATCGACAACAGCTGCAACACCGTCTTTATTGCGTTTAAAGTCAATAACACGGTACTTGCGTTTGTGTCCCCCACCTCTATACCTCATTGTCATGCGGCCCTGGTTGTTTCTTCCTCCAGATTTCCGCAGGGGCTCCAACAATGATTTCTCAGGTGTAGATGCAGTAATGGTATCAAAAGCACCAATAATTTTGTGCCTCTGACCCGGAGTTACTGGTTTTAATTTTCTTACTGCCATTTTGTTAATTAAATATTACTGTAAAAATCTATACTGTCTCCTTCTGCCAATGTAACGATGGCTTTTTTAAATGCCGCCGTTTTTCCGTTTATAACACCGGATTTGGTATACCGCGATTTTGCTTTACCGCCGTAGACCATTGTATTAACAGAATCTACCTTTACGTTGTATAAGCTCTCAACCGCTTTTTTAATTTGCGGCTTGGTTGCATTGCGATCAACAATAAAGCCGTAACGGCCAAACCGTTCCGACAGCTCATTCATTTTCTCTGTAACCAATGGTTTTATTAGAATTTCCATTTTATTAATCGCCTTAAAGTTTAAAAGCCTCTTCTATTTTCTTCACCGAAGCTTCGAGAAGAACAACAGACTTTGCGTTTAAAATATGATAAGTATTTAGTTCAGAAGCTATTACAACCGAAACATCCCGCAAATTTCTGGAGGACAAATATATATTATTATTTTCGGCTGGTAAAACGAAAAGTGACTTTTTATCAGCAATTTGCAGATTGTTTTTCAAGTTCACGATTTCTTTCGTTTTTGGCGCTTCCATATTAAAATCTTCAACTACTACAATGCCGTTTTCACGGGCTTTGTATGAGAGCGCTGATTTCCGGGCAAGCTGTTTAACTTTTTTGTTAAGTTTAAACCGGTAGCTTTTCGGACGTGGTCCGAAAACTGTACCGCCGCCACGGAAAATAGGTGATTTAATATCGCCGGCACGTGCTGTACCGGTTCCTTTTTGTCTCTTTATCTTACGGGTACTTCCGGCTACTTCAGCACGTTCCTTGGTTTTGTGTGTTCCCTGGCGTTTGTTTGCCATATATTGCTTTACGTCTAAGTAAATGGCATGGTCGCTGGGTTCAACTCCAAAGATCTGGTCGCTTAACGTAACCTTTCTTCCCGTTTCTTTTCCTTCTTTATTCAGTACACTTAGTTCCATTGTTTCCTAATAATTAAGTATGAACCTTTGGCGCCAGGTACCGAACCTTTCACCACTAATAAATTCTTTTCAGGAATCACTTTCAACACCATCAGGTTTTCGATGGTCACGGTTTCGTTTCCGTCTCTTCCGCCCATGCGCATACCTTTAAAAACACGGCTTGGCCACGATGAGGCACCAATTGAACCCGGTGCTCTTAAACGGTTGTGCTGCCCGTGGGTAGCATCGTTTACACCACGGAAATTGTGGCGTTTTACTACTCCCTGGAATCCTTTACCTTTTGAGCTGCCAATAACATCGACATAATCCAACTCGTGAAAAATATCAACGTTCACCGGATCTCCCAAATTAAATTCTCCCTGGTAAGTGTTTCTGAACTCTACTACTTTACGCTTCGGCGTAACACCGGCCTTTTTAAAGTGGCCAAACTCAGCTTTCGTGGTTTTCCTTTCTTTCTTTTCCCCGAAAGCGAGCTGGAGCGCATCGTAGCCTTCTTTTTCTTTGGTCTTAACTTGTGTAACCACACAAGGACCGGCTTCAATCACAGTGCATGGGACATTTTTCCCCTCAACACTGAATACGGATGTCATTCCGATTTTTTTTCCAATAATACCAGCCATTTCGACTACTTTTTTAAATTATCAAACTTTAATTTCTACTTCAACGCCACTGGGTAATTCCAGCTTCATTAAGGCGTCGATTGTTTTTGCAGTTGAGCTGTAGATGTCAATCAGTCGTTTGTATGATGACAATTGAAACTGTTCCCTTGATTTTTTATTAACAAAGGTTGAACGCAAAACGGTAAATACCCTTTTGTGTGTTGGCAGCGGAATTGGTCCGCTAACAACTGCACCGGTGGTTTTTACAGTTTTTACGATCTTCTCAGCCGATTTGTCAACCAAATTGTGATCGTACGATTTCAGCTTAATCCTGATCTTTTGGCTCATGATGAGAAATCAATTAAATATTTATAATAAATCAACTCTTCCTTGTACATTTTCAAGAACTTTTTCTGCCAGGCTCCTCGGAACTTCCTGGTAATGGCTAAACTCCATCGATGAAGTTGCCCTTCCCGAAGAAAGTGTACGCAGTACGGTTACATAACCAAACTGCTCAGCCAGCGGAACATTGGCTTCTATTACTTTGGCATTTCCTTTTGTTTCCATTCCGGCTACTTCGCCACGTCTGCGGTTCAGGTCGGCAATAATGTCGCCCATATATTCTTCAGGAGTAACAATCTCCAGGTTCATGATGGGTTCCAGTAATTTCGGGCCTGATTTTTTTGCAGAGTTACGGAATGCTTGCTTGGCACAGATTTCGAACGATAACTGGTCGGAATCCACAGGGTGGAACGAACCGTCGAGCAATGTAACTTTCAGGCCGTCGACCGGAAAACCGGCAAGCGGTCCGTTGGCCATTGCACCTTCGAAACCTTTTTGAACCGATGGAATGTATTCGCGAGGAATGTTTCCACCTTTTACTTTATCGATAAACTCGAGGCCTTGTTTTCCTTCTTCGGCAGGTTCAATGTGAACCACAATATCGGCAAATTTACCACGACCACCGGTTTGTTTCTTAAATACCTCACGCAATTCAGCAGCCTGGCTGATAGCTTCTTTATAAGCCACCTGTGGTTTACCCTGGTTGCATTCAACTTTGAATTCGCGCCTCAGACGATCGATAATGATTTCGAGGTGCAATTCACCCATGCCACGAATTACAGTCTGCCCTGAATCCTGATCGGTCCGTACCTGAAATGTGGGGTCTTCTTCTGCCAGTTTTGACAGTCCTGTTCCCAGACGATCGAGGTCTTTCTGTGATTTCGGCTCAACTGCAATTCCGATTACCGGCTCGGGAAATATCATGCTTTCCAGTTCCAGCGGATGTTTCATATCGCATAATGTATCGCCTGTGCGGATATCTTTAAAACCAACTGCCGCACAAATATCACCTGCTTCAATTACATCCTTTGGATTCTGCTTATTAGAGTGCATCTGGTACAAACGCGAAATGCGTTCTTTTTTCCCGGTTCGTATATTCAATACCTGAGAACCTGCATCAATTTTACCTGAATACACCCGCATGTAAGCCAAACGTCCGACAAACGGATCGGTAGCAATTTTAAATGCAAGTGCCGCAAGTGGTTCGTCTACATTCGCAGTACGCTTTTCATCTTTTTCTGTTTGTGGATTTTTTCCTGTAATGTCACCCGTATCGAGGGGACTTGGAAGGAATGCACAAACTGCATCGAGCAAACGCTGTACTCCTTTATTTTTAAATGCTGAGCCACACATTAACGGAACAATAATTCCCTTGATTGTTGCCCGGCGAATTACAGTCAGCATCTCTTCTTTGGTAATTGAATCCGGATCTTCGAAGTAACGTTCCAGCAATTCGTCATCAATTTCGGCAACCGATTCCATCAGTTTTCCACGCCATTCTTCGGCCTGTTCCATTAATTCTTCAGGAATATCTTCTAGGCTATAGTTGGTTCCCATGTTTTCATCATCGAACCAGCGCACAGCTTTCATTTCAATTAAATCGATTACTCCTGAAAAGTTTTCCTCAGAACCGATGGGTATCTGAACCGGGACCGGATTTGCGCCCAGCTTTTCCTTTATTTCATTATATACATTAAAGAAATCAGCTCCCTGGCGATCCATTTTGTTGACAAACCCAATTCGCGGCACACCATATTTTTCGGCCTGACGCCATACGGTTTCCGATTGGGCTTCAACCCCGCCAACAGCACAAAAGAGTGCTACCGAACCATCGAGAATTCTAAGTGAACGTTCAACTTCAACAGTAAAATCAACGTGTCCAGGAGTATCGATAATATTAATTTTATGCTCTGTGTCTTTGTATTTCCAGAAGGTAGTGGTTGCAGCCGAGGTAATTGTAATGCCTCTCTCCTGCTCCTGCTCCATCCAGTCCATTGTGGCAGCTCCATCATGTACCTCACCCAGGCGATGGGTAAGCCCGGTGTAAAACAGTACCCGCTCAGTAACGGTTGTTTTACCCGCATCGATGTGGGCCATAATGCCTATATTTCTTGTATATTTCAGATCTTGTTTAGCCATAACTAAAAACCAATTTACTAATCCTTATTGTTTTACTATACCATTTACTGTTACCAAACTAAAATCTGAAATGTGCGAAAGCGCGGTTTGCTTCAGCCATGCGGTGGGTATCCTCTTTCCGCTTGAAAGCACCACCTTCGTTATTGAATGCTGCAACAACTTCAGCGGCCAGTTTGTCGGCCATTGATTTGCCTGAACGTTTACGGGCAAACAAAATCATGTTTTTAATACTTACGGCCAGTTTCCTTTCTGGTCTGATTTCCATTGGAACCTGGAAAGTAGCACCTCCAACACGGCGGCTTTTTACTTCAACGGCGGGAGCAACATTCTCCAGCGCTTTCTTCCAGATTTCAAGTGGTGAAAGCTCTGTTTCCTTTACGCGTTGTTCTACAATTTTAAGTGTATCGTAGAAAATCGCATAGGCTACGGATTTTTTTCCGTCCTGCATCAAATCGTTGACAAACCGGGTTACCATTGTATCCTGATACACTGGATCCGGCAAAAGAATTCGCTTCTTTGGTTTTGTCTTTCTCATTTTGTACTCTTTTAGCGTTATTTAAATCGGTTGCCCTTCGGCGGTCTTCAGCTTATCTCCGGAAGACATTTTAGAGACTTACTTACTCAACCAAACCACTGTAAATAACAGGTTTTTAAAATTAAATTACTTCTTAGGTTTTTTAGCACCGTATTTTGAACGACGCTGTAAACGGCCTTCAACACCTGCGGTATCGAGGGCACCACGAATTAAGTGATAACGAACACCTGGTAAATCTTTTACCCTGCCGCCACGTACCAATACAATAGAGTGTTCCTGCAGGTTATGACCTTCGCCCGGAATGTAAGCATTCACTTCTTTTCCGTTTGTAAGCCTTACCCTGGCTACTTTACGCATAGCAGAATTAGGTTTTTTTGGTGTTGTTGTGTACACACGCACACAAACTCCACGCCTCTGCGGGCATGAATCCAGGGCCGGAGACTTACTTTTCTCCACCCTTGTTTGTCTTCCTTTTCTAACTAATTGTTGAATCGTTGGCATAAATACCTGTTTTTTATTTAGTTAATAATCCTTAAAAATGGATTGCAAAAGTATATTAAATTTCAATAATAACAATGCTTTTCCGGCTCTATTTTATGTCTTAGCCTTGAAAAACGGCACGCAAAAGTACTAATTTTGAGCAAAGAACAAACTCTTCGCACCATTTTTTTCAAAAATTTAAAGTTAATAAGTCAGTGTACGGGGCCGTTTTTAGCTGTTCTACAACCTTTCTTTTGCCACAGAAATAATAGGATCAACAAGTCGTTCGATTAACCGCCTGTCTTTTGTAACAATTTCAGCAGTTCCCTGCATCTCCTGGTTAAACGGCAACTCGCGGTTATAGTTGGTTACCAAATTGTTAACCAATGCCACTTCAACCGTATAAAATGCCCCTGCTTCAGTATTCACCGGAACTTTTGAGATGTTGGTAACTTTTCCTTCCACTATTCCAAATTCCATGTGCGGATAATTATCGAGTTTGATATTCACCCGCTGGCCGGTTTCAATTTTTCCGGCACCGGCAATAGGAACAAGCGCCCTGCCGATAATGTTTTGTTCCTTCTGAGGCACAACAGTAAATACAACATTCCCTGAAGAAACATACTGATTGACGCTCCAAACATTTGTGAAAGTAACCTGGCCGGTAATCGGGGTTTTCAGAATAAATGCCTGCTCCCAACCGGCAAGTTGATTTTTAAGATTGTCGTATCGCTCTTTTAACGTGGCAAGTAACTGGTTTTCGGATTCGGCTTTTGAAATTTGCTGCTCTTTAATTTGTTCCTGAAGATTATTCATTGTCATTTGAATGTTTGACAATTCAGTCATTGCCTGCTGGTAGGCCAGTTTTTGTTTCAGCATGGCAGCCCGCGATTTTTCATAATCCGATTCGGAAAGCAGGTGCTGGCGGTAAAGCGCAGAATCGCGGGCAAACTGACCAAAAGCCAGTTCATAATCCTGTCGCAATACAGAGATTTGGTCTCTCGATTTGTTGAAATAAACTTTGTAATCCTCTATTTGTTTTTTCAACGATTGAATCCGCTGGTCGTAAGTATTGAACGTAAGAAACGTCTGGTAGCTTCTCAACTGGCTAACAAAAGAGGAAAAATAAGAATGGTACTGCCCCAGGCTGTAATTTTCATCAAAACTGATATTTTGAAAAAGTTCGGGTGTATCAAAATAACCTTCAATCGATTCCAGCTTATCCAGCAAGCGATAAGCATCGCTATAACTGGCCGTATTTTCAATTACCGCCAAAATTTCACCTCGCTCTACCATTTCGTTGTTCTCAACAAAAAGGCGGTCGATTTTACCGTTTGATTTGGCAACAATTTGCACGGGCGGGTTCTCTGAAACAATGGTGACACGCGAAGAAATCAAATCGGGGTATTTATAAAAATAACTGCCTGCGAGCAAAATAATTACAACCAAAGAAATGATGGTAATTCCCCAGCGCACAATCCAGCCTGGCGGTGTCCCCAGAATTTCCTGCACCTCGTCGGACCTTATTTCAATAGAGCCCCCTTTCCGACTAAAGTCGGATTTTCTCCCAGGAGGGAAACTTTTTGTCGACGATTGATATTTTTTACTTTCTTTCATTATTGTCCTTATCTTATCCTCCCCCCTGGGGGAGTTAGAGGGGGCTTCAACTTCCCAGTTCCAACTGATTTTTCACCAATTCGTAGTACGCACCTTTTTTTGCAGCCAGTTCTTCATGGGTTCCGGTTTCCACAATCCGGCCTTTGTCGAGCACTACAATATTGTCGGCGCTTTTT
>Ga0102937_1000345_pt1 | contig 20475 bp, 20 predicted proteins | sample SalPonR2_B_D1_MG_FD_78213 | JGI IMG/M metagenome (GOLD analysis project Ga0102937, IMG submission 78213) | Salt pond soil microbial communities from South San Francisco under conditions of wetland restoration - Salt Pond MetaG R2_B_D1_MG | ecosystem: Environmental > Aquatic > Marine > Intertidal... | reverse complement strand
CACGCCCGCCGGAGAAACGCTGACCGGCGAGATGGAAGCGCCCAGCGCCGACCTGGTCGTCGCCCACATCCAGGAAACCGGCAACATTCCCGTCCAGGCCAAGGAGGTCGGTGCGGGGTTTCGTCTCGAAACGCTGTTCCGAGGTCGCCAGGGCCTGAGCCAGCGCGAGATCGGCGACCTCACCGGCCAGCTGGCCACCCTGCTCGGCGCTGGCCTGCCGCTGGATCGCTCGCTGGGCATCCTGGTCGAGCTGGCCGAGAACGAGCGCGTCGAGCAGACGCTGTCGAAGATCCGCGACCGGGTCCGCGAGGGCATTTCGCTGTCCGAGGCGCTGGAAGAGCGCCACGGCGTGTTCTCCCGCTTCTACATCAACATGGTCCGCGCCGGTGAATTGGGCGGTGCGTTGGACCAGACCCTTGCACGGATGTCCGACTACCTGGAGCGCGCCAAGGAACTGAAGGACGGCGTGGTCTCGGCGCTGATCTACCCGGCGCTGCTGGTGATTCTCGCGATCGCCTCGCTGATGCTGCTGATGATCTACGTCATCCCGCAGTTCACGCCGATGTTCGAGGACTTCGGCGCCGACCTGCCGCTGATGACCAAGATCGTGGTCGGCATCGGTGAGGTGCTCCGAGGCTACTGGTGGGCGCTGGCCGGCGGCATCGCGCTGGTCGCGCTGTGGTTCCGCGGGCAGATGGCCCGGCCGGCCTCGCGGCTGCGCTGGGATGGCCGGTTTCTGAAGATGAAGTGGATCGGCGACGTGATCGCCAAGATCGAGATGGCGCGGCTGGCGCGCACCACCGGCACGCTGCTGATCAACGGCGTGCCGTTGCTGTCGGCGATTTCGATCGCCCGCAACGTCATGACCAACACGGTGCTGCGTGACGACGTCGGAGTTGCCGCCAAGAAGGTCAAGACCGGCGCGCCGCTGGCCCGCGCGCTGAGCGAGAGCGGCCACTTCCCCCGGCTGGCGCTGCAGATGGCCAACGTCGGCGAGGAAACCGGACAGCTCGACGAGATGCTGCTGAAGGTCGCCGACACCTACGATCGTGAGGTCAAGACCACGATCGATCGGCTGATGGCGCTGCTGGTACCGGCGCTGACGCTGGGCCTGGCCGCCGTCATCGGCTTCATCGTGATGTCGGTGCTGATGGCGATCCTGAGCATCAACGAACTGGTCGGCTGATCGCGGCCGTCCGCTCGGCCCGTCGCGGCGGCGCATGGACATCGACGCGGGCCGATCGAACGAATCGCGGCGGAATCTTACGCGTCCGTCGCGGTCGAAACGAACCATGAAGGAGCGAATGACGATGAATGCAATCCAACCGAAGACGACCGGCGGTTTCTCGCTGATCGAGTTGCTGGTCGTGCTGGTCATCCTCGGCATGATCGCCGGGCTGGTCGTACCCAACATCATGGGCCGGAGTGAAGACGCCAAGGCGCGCACGGCGGTGGCCGAAATCCAGCGCTTGTCGATGGCCGTCGACGAGTTCTACCTCGATACCGGCCGCGCGCCGCGGGAGCTGCGCGAACTGGTCGAGGAGCCCAGCGGCGTGTCGAACTGGAACGGGCCGTACGTGAACAACTCCAACCTCAACGACCCCTGGCAGAACGCCTACCAGTACCGCTATCCGGGCGAACACCGCGACTTCGACCTGTTCTCCTACGGCGCCGACGGGTCACCGGGCGGCGAGGATGCCGCGAAGGACGTGGCCAACTGGGAACAGTGAGCATCAACGGTCGCCGTCGCTCGAACCCGTTCGAGAGGGCGACCTCGATGCGCATGCGCGCGGCCGGATTCAGCCTCATCGAGCTGATGGTCGTGATGATGTTGGTGGTGGCGCTGTTCGGGCTGGTCGGGACCTCGATCAGCCGCTCGCTGAAGGGTGCCGAGCTGCGCAACGAAGCCCGCGAGGTCATTGCCGGTATGCGTCATACCCGCGGCCGAGCGATCGTTCAACGCGCCGAAACCGTCTTCAGGGTCGATGCTGACGCGCGCACCTGGCAGGCGTTCGGCCGCGAACCCGAGGCCCTGCCGGAGGGGCTGGACATCACGCTGACCACGGCGCGGTCCGAGCTGACCGGCGAGAACGCCGGCGGCATCCGTTTCTATCCCGACGGCGCCTCGACCGGCGGCAGCGTGCTGCTGAGCGTCGACGAACGCAAGTGGTACATCACCGTCGGCTGGCTGACCGGCGAGATCAGCCAGGACCCGCCGGAGGACGCATGAATCCGGGCCGCCCTCCAGTCTCGATTCCGATCCGCCGGAGCGGCGGTTTCACGCTGATCGAAGTCATGGCCGCGTTCGCGATCTTCGCGGTGCTGTTCGGGGTGATGCTGCAGATCCTGTCGACGTCGATGAGCAACACCCGCCGCTCGGGCGATTTCACCCAGGCCGCGCTGCTGGCGCAGAGCCAGCTCGACATGATCGGCATCGAGCAACTGCCCGAGCCGGGCCGCTTCGGCGGCGACTACGACGATCGGTACAGCTGGGAAATGGAGATCGAGCCCTACCTGATTCAGGACGATCGGGCGGTGAACTACGAAGAGCTGCCGATCGACCTGTATCACGTCGTGCTGACGGTCTACTGGGGCGAGAACCGGAGCCAGCGCTCGGCCCGTTTCGAGACGCTGCGCGCGGTCGATCGCTTCTACGCCGAACGGCAGGGAATGACGCCGTGAACGGGCCCTCTCTGGCGAACCGCAGCCGCGGCTTCACGCTGATCGAGCTGCTGCTGGCCACGGCGCTGATCGCGATGATCATGGCGATGGCCTACGGCGGCTTCCGAGCCGGCGTGCGCGCCACCCACTCCGGCGAGCAGCTGATCGAGGAATCCAACCGCCTGCGGGTCGTGCATGAATTCCTGCGCACCCGGCTGGCGCTGGCCCAGCCGCTGATCATCGAGGACGTCGAGGGCGAGCCGATCCGCTTCGAAGGCGAACCCGATCGGGTCCGCTTCGTCGCGCCGCTGCCGGGCTACCTGAGCTACGGCGGTCCGTACGTGCAGGAGTTCCGCGTCGAGCGCGGGCGGGAAGGCGTGGACCTGGTGTTCGCCTTCGCCATGCTCAACGGCTACGAGCCCGGTGACCTCGACGCCGAGCCGCCGGTCACGCTGCTCGAGAACGTCGGCGACCTGCGCCTGGAGTATCTCGGCTTCGAGGAGAACGGCGAGGACGTCTACTGGGATTCGGCCTGGCAGGAAGCCGACCGGATGCCGCTTGCGATCGCACTCGGGCTGGACATGGAGCGCGACAACGGCCTGAGCTTTCCGCCGCTGAACACGCCGCTGAAGGTCGACAGCGCCAGCACCGCGCAGCCGCGACTGCAGGGCTCCGACAGCATCCTGTCGCCGGTCAACCGCCATCTTCAGCGCACCCAGGACCGGCAGTGAACGCCGGCGCGTTCCCGGTTCGTTCCAGCCGCGGCATCGCGCTGATCGTGGTGCTGTGGATGCTGGTGCTGCTGACCGTGGTCATCGGCACCTTCTCGGTGCTGGCCCGGACCGAGAGCCTGCAGGCGCGCTTCCTGTTCGACACCACCGACGCGCGCTACGCCGCCGAAGCCGGCATCCACCGCGCCGTCGTCGAGCTGCGCAATCCCGACCTGGAGACCCGCTGGGTGGCCGATGGCCGCCCCTACGTGTTCGAGTTCGGCGGCGCGGAAGTGGAAGTGAAGGTGACCGACGAGACCGGCCTGATCGACGTCAACGCCGCCGCCCAGGCCCAGCCGGAGCTGCTGCTCAACCTGTTCGAGTCGGTCGGCGTCGAGCCCCAGTCGGCTCAGATGCTGGCCGATGCGATCCAGGACTGGGTCGACCCCGACGACCTGAGCCGGCCGCTGGGTGCCGAAATCGACCAGTACCAATCGGCCGGCTATCCCTACGGCCCGGCCAACGCGCCGTTCGCGTCGGTGGATGAACTGCAGCAGGTCATCGGCATGAGCTGGGAACTTTTCCGCGCCGTCGAGGCCAGTCTTACCATTCACTCGGGCCGCGCGAACTTCAATCCGGCCTTCGCGCCGGTCAGCGTGCTGCAGACGCTGCCCGACATGGACATGGAGACAGCGCAGTTGTTTATCGAGGAACGCTCGCAGTATCATCCCGGGGATGCCATGCAGCTGATGCTGCCGGACGGCACGCCGGTGAACCAGCGCGGTGGCGGACTCACGCACACGATCGAATCCAGGGCCACGCTCGAGGGCGGCACCTGGAGCCGGATCACGGCCACCATCCGGCTCGGCACCGACAGCCGCGGCCGGCCGTTCCGCGTTGTGCGATGGGCGGAGAACGAAACCGAACCGGCCGGCTCGACTGCGCCGCAGACCTGAGCCGGAGCCAGGACGACGATGATCCAGAACCTTGCCGACAACCTGCGCGACGCCGTGCGCCGCCGCTACCGGGCTTCGCCACTGCCGGCGTTCTTCGCCTGGTGGGGCGGCGAGCTTGCGCCGTTGGTGTCCGAGCGGCTGCGGCGGCGGTGGATGCCGCCGAAGCCGCAGCTCTGGATCGTGCCGGCCGAGACCGGCGGCGGTGATCTGCGAGTCCTGAAGGTCGGCGATGCGCCGACGGTCGCCGACGTGTTCGGCGCCGGCGAGGACCTCGACCTGTTGCGCGGGCGCTGGCGCGAGCTGCTCGCTGGGTTCGAGGACGGTCGTCCGGAAGTCCGGCTGTGCCTGCACGAGCAGGACGTGCTCGGCCTGCCGATCGATCTGCCGGCGGCCGTCGAAGGCAACCTGGCCCAGGCGCTGCGCTTCCAGATCGACCAGGTCTCGCCGTTCTCGCCCGACCAGGTGTATTTCGATCATCGCGTCGCCGAGCACGATCACGAGCATGGACGTCTTGACGTCGAGCTGCGCATGGTGCCGCGCGAGACCGTCGATGACCTGCTCGAGCGGCTGCACGCGATCGGAATGGTCGTCCACCGGGTCGACACGCTCCGGCCGGGCGACGAGGCCGAGCCCGAAGGCTTCAACCTGCTGCCCGAAGAGCGCAGGCCCCGCTACGTTCACGCCCGGGCGCGCTTCAACCTGATGCTCGGCGGCGCGCTGGTCCTGCTGATCGCACTGGTGATGGCGCAGTCGCTGATCCTGCGCGAACGTACCGTGACCCGGCTGACCGAAGACGCCGATCGGTTGCGTACCGAGGCGCGCCAGGTCATGGCGCTGCAGCAGCGTCTGGAGGACTCGCTGCTGGCGGCCAATTTCCTGGCCGAGAAGCGGGCGTCGCAGCCGCCGGCCATCGAGCTGCTGGCCGAGACCACCCGGCTGCTGCCGGACGACATCTGGCTGCAGCGGTTCCAGCTCCAGGGCCAGGAAATGACCGTGCAGGGCCTGACCAACGGCTCGCAGCGGGTCATCGGCCTGCTTAACGAGTCGGAGCTGCTCGACGACACCGAAATTCGCGGCAACATCACCATGGATCCGCGCTCGGGCAAGGAGCGATTCACGACCACCTCGCAGGTGGCGCGTTCCGACGCTCCCGACGATGCGCCGGCCGGCGACGATGAGGGAGGCGCCTGATGCAGCTGCTCCCCGATCGTCAACAGGGGCGTCCGCTGGCCATCGGCCTGCTGGTCGTCGCGCTGATCCTGGTCTACCTGGCCGGCTTCCACTGGTTCGTGGTGCGCCAGGCCGCGCTCGGCGATGAAATCGACCAGCTCGAGCGCCAGATCTCGCGGTTCAAGGCCACCGCCGGTCAGCGCGACCTGCTGCAGGAGCGCTTGCAGCAGCTGCAGCGCCAGCGCCTCGACAGCGCGCTGTTCCTCGACAGCGGTGATTTCAATGTCGCGGCCGCGGAGCTGATCCGCCGGCTTCGCGAGGAAGTCGATCGGCGCGCCGAGGATGCCAGCTTGTGCCAGGTCACCAACACCACGCCGCAGCGTCCGCGCGAGCCCGAGCGCTTCCAGGCCGTGAAGGTCAGCGTGCGCATGCAGTGCCCGCTGCCCGACTTCATCCGCGTGCTCTACGAGCTTGAGCGGTCGGTGCCGCTGATCTTCATCGACAACCTGATGATCAACCAGCGCACGATGCTCAGCCAGGCGTCCAGGCGGGGCGGGGAGCGCTACGGCCAGCTCGACGTCCGCTTCGAGATGTTCGGCTATCTCGATCAACCCGGGGAGGGATTCGAATGATCCGGGTCGACGCTCGCCGAAACCTGTTCACGGTGGTATTGCTGGCCAGCATCGGCCTGCTGCTGCTCGTCGGGGCGCTCAACTTCCTTGTGCTCGGGCACGGCGATGCCGATTCGATTCGTCCGGCCGCCGCCGGCCTGCCCGGCGCCGGCGAGTCGCGTCCGCCGACCCAGGACATCGGCGAACTCGAGCGCTTCGCGGTAATCACCGATCGGCCGGTGTTCTTCGAGGATCGCCAGCTGCCGGTGATCGATGGCGACGAGGCCGTCGAAGACGAGGCCCTGGTCGAAGCGCCGGTGGTCGAAGAGATTCCGGAACTCGACGCCAGCGTGGCCGGCATCATCATCACGCCGGAACTCAAGCTGGCGATGATCGCCGATGCGAAGAGCCGAGAAACTCTGGTACTGCGTGAGGGCATGGCGCTGGAAGGGGAACTTTCGGCCTGGAAACTGACCGAAATCCGGCCGCGCAGCGTTCGTTTCGCGACCGACGGCGGGCGCAGCGCCGACCTGGAGCTGCAGGTCGAAACCAACGCGCTGGCCGCCGGGGCGCCGCCGTCCCGACCGCCGCGCCGCGACCAGCCGCTTCCGCAGACCGCCGACAGCGCGAATTCGCCGACCTCCGACACCGAGGCCCAGGCCTCGGCGCGCGCCCGGGCCGAGGAAATCCGCCGGCGCGTGGCCGAGCGCCGCGCCCAGCTGCGTGCCGAAGCCGAGCGGCGCGCGCGGGAACAACAAGACAACGACGGCCGCTGATTCGCGCGCCGTGCCGCAATCACGAGACATGGACTACTGCATGCGTATCGAACCCATTGATCGACGCCGAGGACGTTCCGCGCTGATCCTGGCCGGCATCCTGCTACTGGCCGGTTGCGCCGCGCCCGGACCGCGCGAGGATCCGACCGATCCGACCCGCCCGGCGGGCGCCCGATTCGCCGAGACCGATCGCGCCCAGGGGCCGATCGAGCTGGGTCCCGACTCCGGCGAGGAAGGCGCCGCGTTCGAGGGTACCGAGACCTACCCGGGCACCGGCGTGTTCATCAACCGCGATGCCGCCAACGCCCCGGTGCTGCCGCCGGACGGCGAGGGCGAAGTCACGTTGAACTTCGAGGGCCAGGGCATCCAGGAGGTCATCCACGCCATCCTCGGCCACATGCTGCAGGAGAACTACGTGATCGCCCCGGGCATTTCCGGTGAGGTCACCTTCTCCACCGCCCGCCCGGTCACGCGCGACCAGATCCTGCCGATTCTCGAGATGCTGCTGCGCTGGAACGGCGCCACGCTGATCTGGCGCGAGGACCGCTATCACGTGCTGCCGATCTCAGAGGCCGTGCGCGGCAACCTCACGCCGCGGATCGGCATGGAGGCCCTCGGTCGTGGCTACCAGGTCGTCGGCGTGCCGCTGGACTACATCGCCCCGAGCCAGATGGTCACCATTCTCGAGCCCTATGCACGCGAAGACGCGGTGCTGAACGCCGACAACGCCCGCAGCCTGCTGATGCTGGCCGGCACGCCGGCGGAACTTCGCAACTACATCCAGGTCATCGACACCTTCGACGTCGACTGGCTGTCCGGCATGTCGGTCGGGATCTTCGAGATCAGCCGGGTCGAAGTGGCCGATCTCGCCACCGAGCTGCAGTCGGTGCTCGGTGAAGGCGAGGGCGAGGGTGGATCGCCGCTGGCCGGCATGTTCCGGATCATGCCCATGGAGCGATTGAACTCGATCATGGTGATCACGCCGCAGGCCCGCTACCTCGACGAGATCGAGAAGTGGATCGACCGGCTCGACCGGTCCAGCCCCGAGGCCGGCGCGCGGCTGTACGTCTACCGGGTCAAGAACCTCGACGCCGACGTGCTGGCCGGCTACCTGGCCAACGTGTTCGGCGGCGAGGGCGGCGGCAGCCAGGCCACCCAGCGGCAGGATCGCGGCGGTCTGGCGCCGGGTCTGGAGCGGGCCCAGGCCAGTTCGGTCAGCGAATTCCAGACCGAGACCGGACCGCAGGCCCGCGCGGCCACCGGGGGCGGCTCCCGCACCGGTGGCGGCGGTACCGTGACCCTCGGCGAGGACGGCGGCATCCGGATCACCGCGGTGCTCGAGACCAACTCGCTGCTGATCCAGGCCTCGCCGAGCGAGTACGACTCGATCCTCAACGCGATCGAGCGCCTCGACGAGCAGCCGCTGCAGGTGCTGATCGAGGCGCAGGTGCTGCAGGTGGTTCTCAACGACGCGCTGGAGTTCGGCGTCAGCTGGTTCCTCCAGAATTCCGCATCGCCGGACCTGCCGGACGGTTTCGTCGGATCGAACGATCTCAACTTCGCGCAGTTCGGCGACGGTTTCGGCGGCTTCCAGTCCGCGGTGACGCCGGCCGGCGGGATCGGTTCCAACTATGTCGGCGCGATCATCAACCTGCTCGACAGCGTCTCGGACACTCGCACGATTTCCGCGCCGTCGCTGATGGTGCGGAACAACGCGCAGGCCACGATCAACGTCGGCTCGCAGATTCCGGTCCAGTCGCAGAGCTTCATCGGCGGCACCGACACCGGCAGCCGGCTCGGGACCACCCAGTACATCAACACCGGCACGGTGCTGGACGTGACGCCGCGCGTGAATCCCGGCGGCCTGGTCTACCTGACCGTCAGCCAGGAAGTCTCGTCGCCCGGGGATCCCCCGACCTCGGACAACCCGAACGTCGCGATCAATACCCGGAACGTCACGACCGAGGTCGCGGTGCAGTCGGGTCAGACGATCGTGCTCGGCGGGCTGATCGCCGAGACGAACGGCGTCTCGTCCAGCGGCCTGCCGGGCCTCAGCCGGATCCCGATCATCGGCGGGCTGTTCGGACGTCGCGGCCGGACCCAGAGCCGCGAGGAAACGCTGGTACTGATCACCCCGACGGTGATCCAGAACACCGCCGAACTCGAGGAGATTTCCCGCGAGTTCGAGAAGAAGTTCAAGGGCCTCGAGCCCATCGCCGGCGGCTTCCAGGGCATTCGCGACTGATTCGCCGCCCGGCGTCGCCCTCCACACCATCGATTCGAAAAGAGGACTTATGCGCTACTCGATCCTGATTCTCCTGGCTGTCTCCGGCCTGCTGCTGTCCGCCTGCACCCCTTCCGAGCCCCCGGCCGAGGCGATGCAGACCGACGGCGACGTCGTCATGGAGCGGGCCCAGGCCCGGTGGGACGCCCTGATCGCAGGCGATCATGAAACCGGCTATGGCTACTACAGTCCCGGGTTCCGCGAGCAGATGACGCTGGTCGACTTCACCATCGACCTGCGCAGCCGTCCGGTCCAGTGGGTGGCCGCTGAGGTGGTGTCCGCGGATTGCGAGGGTGATCGCTGCACGGTGGAAACCGAGGTCGAATATCGGGTACCATCAGCGCCAGCCCAGATGTCGGGCATGGGAAACCGGCGACCCATCGAGGAAACCTGGATCCGCATCGACGACACTTGGTGGTTCGTGCCCGGAGCGTGAGCGCAGGACAGGCGGTGCGCCCCGCCTGAATTCTGTTGCTTTACAGTCCGGGCTTGGTTAATATAGACTTGCAAAATCTGATTCTGGGTGATCGTTGCCCAAAAATGATCAGAAATTGCTCAATGCAGAGCCCTGTGTAAAAAACCTAGGAGTGTTGTAATGAAAAGAAAGACCTTGACGACTGCGGTACTCGCAGGTCTGACGGGCGTTGCGGGGATGGTCAGCGTTTCCAACGCTGTGAACCTGAACCCGGACGGCCTGGGTCAGGTCCTCCTGTACCCGTACTATTCCGCCCGCGGCGGCAATGACACACTGATTTCCATTGTCAATACCACTGACAATGCCAAGTCTGTCAAAGTCCGTTTCCTGGAAGCCCTGAACTCTCGCGAAGTTCTCGACTTCAACCTCTACATGTCCGAATTCGACGTGTGGGTGGCGGCCATCACCGGCAACAGCGCTGGTGGCGGCTCCCTGATCATTCCGGATTCGTCCTGCACCGTTCCGTACTTCTTCGGTCAGGGCACGTTCGCGGATGAAACCCAGCGCTTCGGTTCGGTCGATTTCGTCGACTTCGCCTACACCGGCCCGAACGACGACTCCGGCCCGCAGGGCATCGAGCGTACGGCTTCCGGTTACATCGAAGTCATCGAGATGGGTACGCTGGTCGACATCACCGAAGGTTCGGCTGCGGCCGCAACCCACGTGCTGACCACCGTTCCGGGCCCGGGTGGCGCCAACGTCGACGTTCCGCGTCCGGCCGACTGCCAGCAGCTGGTTGACGCCTGGACCATCTTCGGCGGCACCGGCGGCTACTGGATCCAGGACGAAAGCATCGATCACGAGATGCCCTCCGGCGGTCTGTTCGGTGGCGGCAGCATCATCAACGTCGGCGACGGCACGATGTTCAGCTACAACGCTGATGCCATCGACGCCTTCTCGACCGCGGTCCTGCACACCGATCCGGGTGACATTTTCCCGAACCTGAACTCGGGCGATAACGTCTCGAACGTGTTCATCAATGGCGTCGTCGATACGCAGACCTGGCAGGAAGGCGTCGAAGCCGTTTCTGCCAACGTCCTGTACGACACGGTCATGAACGAGTACGTCATCGACCCGACCATCAACTCTCGCTCGGAGTGGGTCGTCAACTTCCCGACCAAGCGGTTCTACGTTGACGGTCCGTTCGCGATCGGCACCCCGCCGGTTGAGCCGTTCACCGTTGCGTGGTCCGGCGATGCTTGCGAGCCGGTGACCTTCCAGTTCTGGGATCGCGAAGAAGCGCCGTCGAACCCGGTCATCCAGCCGCCGATCATCTCGCCGCCGCCGCCGACCCCGCCGGGCTCCGGTCCGTTCACGCTGTGCTACGAAACGAACGTCGTTCGCTTCGACCAGACGGGTGGCTCGGTGCCGACCGAAAGTGAAATCCTGAAGGAGCCGCGTTTCGCGACGATCCCGATGGGCAACTTCACCAGCGGCTGGCTGCGGTTCGAGTTCAACACGATCCCGGCCAACGTGCAGGTTACCCGTCCGTCCGCTGCCGGCATCCAGTACATCGGTCTGCCGACCATCGGCTTCTGGGTGAACACGTACTCCAACGGTCAGCTGGGCGGTGGTACCGTTCTGGCGAACTACGGTGGTACGTTCAAGCATCGCGGCAGCCGTCGTCTGCAGGTTGCACCGCCGACGCCGTAAGTCTCGTGCTTTCGACCGGTCGGCCTCCGGCCGGTCACCACGAAACACAAAGGGCTGCCTCCGGGCAGCCCTTTTTTAAACTTTTCTTAACCGGGTCTGTCCTACATTGCGACCCAGGTGCCGGCCCTTCGCGGCCGGTTTGAACGTTTCGAATTCCCGAGTCTGCCATTCATGAATCCTTCAGAAGCCAACGAGAAGAGCGGGCGCGCCCATCTGGCGATGCGCCTTCTTCCCGCAGCAGCGCTCGCGCTGCTCACGGTCCAGGCCGTGGCCCAGTCCCAGAGCATCATCCTGAATACCTCGCCGACGCCGACCGAGATCGAGCTGCTCGATGGCGCCGACGTCAACCTGGATCCGGTTTCCGGCGATCTCACGGCGACTCCGCTGGACCCGGCCGCCTGCTCGGCGACCACCGACTGCTCGGATGTCCAGGTTTCGATCACCGGCTTCAGCGTTTCGCCGACTACGGTGACCCAGGGCCAGAGCGTGTTGTTCAACTGGAACGGCCGCGGCGCCTGGGAATGCGAAGGCTCCGGCCTCGCAGGTACTACGTGGAACGGCGCGAAACTGCCGAGCGGCAGCCAGTCCGTGTCGACCGCCGCGCTGGCGCCGAATACGACTTATAACGTGACGCTGGATTGCAGCAACGGTCCGGTGTCGGACACTGCCAACGTTTCACTGACGGTCAACCCGAGCGGTGGCACTGGCGTTCCGCAGTTCTGTATCGACGACGGCCGGGTGCCGCCGGCCGGTCTGATTCGGGATACCCAGATCCTCGACGGCAGCAGCGCCACGACGACGACCTGGTTCCAGCTGTTCGGTCAGGAGTTCCCTGACGGAAACGGGCGCGACATGGCCATCCAGAACGGGCGGTATGCGCAACTCGATTTCGACACGGATGGTCTGACGACCGGCGTCAGTGGCCGGGTGACCTTCGACGTCCTCCAGACCTTCGTCCCCAGCGGGGAGAAGATCATCACACTGAGCCAGTGTCCGGGCGATTTCACCGATCTGAACGATGCCAACTGCAAGAAATTCGTGGGTCAGGGTGCGATCCGCTGGGGCATCAACTCGGGTGGGGGCTTCGACTGCGTCCTGAGTCCGAACACGACCTACTACCTGAACATCCTGTACACCGCGAACGACGATCCGCCGTACGACGACTGGGCGTGCACCGGAGCCTCCAACCCCACGGGCGCAGCGGTCTGCGGCGATATCATCAACTCGCTGGTCAATTGACGAATCGCGGACCGGGGAACCACGCCCGCGATTCGTGATCGAAACTCACGCGCTTCCCGCCCGGCACTGTCCGGGCGGGTTCATCTTGAGTCACCCGTTTTCGAAGGAAATACCGTCATGCGATTCATCGTTCTTTTCACTCTGATTCTTTCCTGCACGAGTTCGCTCGCCATCGAACGCAGTGTCCGGATCGACCTGGACAGCCCATTGATCGCCGCTCGTGGCGAGACCGAAATCTCGATGATGGATCTGCATGGTCGCATGATGGCCGTTCCGGCCGGCGATCGAGCCGGCGTGGTTTCGTCCCCCGAGCGACTCGAGAAGCTGCTCCAGGACCTCCTGACGGTGCATTCTCTGGCCCAGCGTGGGCGCGAGGCCGGCATCGCCGATACGCTCGATTTCCAGGCCGAACTCCTGCACATGATGACCGTCCGGCTGGCCGAGAAATACCGCCAGAACTGGCTCGACGAGCGTGAACTCGAAAGCTACGAGAACCAGGCGCGCGAAATCTACCTGAGCGATCCGGGGCAGTTCACCCAGCCCGACACGGTGACGTTCAAGCACATTCTCGTCCGGGATTTCCGGGACGATCCACAGGCCCGGGCCGCGGCGCTGATGGAGCGACTCGAACAGGGCGAGCAGTTCGCGATGCTGGCCCGCAGTTCGTCCGACGACCCGAGCGTCGTTCAGAACAAGGGTCACCTGGCACGGATCGACGTCAGCACGCTCGAAGCCCAGTTCGCGGCCGGGATCGCGCAACTGGACGAAGGTGAAATGGGCCTGGTCGAATCCGGGTTCGGCTGGCACGTCGTGCTCGTCGAAGAGCGTGCCGCCGGCGGCCAGCAGGATTTCGAGGAGGTCCGCGAACAGCTGACCGCCCAAGCGCGCGAGCGACACCGCGACCAGCTGCTGGATCGGTTGATGCGCGATCTCATGGGCGGTGAACTGGAACTGGCCGACGGTGCAGTTGCCGAGATTCTCGAGCGGTATCCGCCGCCCCAGGAACTGATCGACGCGATCCAGTCGGGAGACTGATCGCGAGCGACGCCGGCGATGTTCCGCGACCTGCTGCTTCGGGACCTCCGGAGCCGCTTCGTCGGTAGCCGGTCGGGCTGGCTCTGGCTGGTCCTGACGCCGCTGCTGTTGTTGGGCGTCTACGGCTTCGTGTTCGGCGTGATCTTCCGGGCGCGCGTCCCGCAAGGCCTGGATATTCCGTTCGTTGCCTGGCTGGCAATCGCGATGTGGCCGTGGCTGGCCTTTCAGGACGCGATCCTTCGCGCGGCTTCCAGCATGCCCGAGCATGCCAACCTCATCAGCAAGGTGCCGCTGGCCCGGGACCAGCTGGCGCTCAGCGCGGCGACCGCGGCGTTCCTGCTCCAGATGCTCGGCTACGTCGCGGTCCTGACCGCATTGCCGCTGTTCGGCGTTGAGCTGACCCTGCAGGGGCTGGGCGCTGCCCTGGTCACTCTGGCGGTGCTCTACGCCTTCGCCGCGGGCCTTGGCTTCATCGCCGGCGCGCTCCGGGTCTTCTATCGGGACCTGGAGCAGCTGCTGCCGACGCTGCTGATGTTCGGGTTCTTTCTGACGCCGATCCTCTACGCGCCCGAGATGCTGCCGGAATCGCTGCAGTCCCTGTGGCTGTTCAATCCGATCGCCGGCCTGGTGGACGACCTGCGCGATGCCCTGCTGCACGGGCAGGTACTGCCGGGCAGCCGCACGCTGTGGTTGCTGCCGGTCTCGCTGCTGGTTCTGCTGGCCGGCCGGGCGTTCTTCCGTCGCCTGGCTCCGTATTTCGAGGATTACCTGTGACCGCGCCGCTGCTGGAGGTTTCCGGCGTCGGCAAGGCGTACCCGGCCGGGGCGCTTGCGGGCGGTCGCTGGCGAGCGATCCTGGATATCCTGCGGTCAGGCCGATCGCAGGGCGTCAAACGCGTGCTCGGGGGCGTGGATTTCGAGGTCCGTCCCGGCCAGTCGGTCGGCATCATCGGCGCCAACGGCGCGGGCAAGTCCACGCTGCTGAAGCTCATCACCGGCGTGCTCGCGCCCAGCGAGGGCCGGGTCGAGACCCGCGGCAGCATCGCGGCCCTGCTCGAACTTGGCGCCGGGTTCGAGCCCGACGTGACCGGGTTGGAGAACCTGCGGATGAACGCCGCGTTTCTCGGCCTGTCCCGGTCCGAGGTGGACGAACGTCTGGATGACATCCTGGCGTTCGCCGACATCGGCGAAGCGATCCACGAACCGATCAAGAACTACTCGTCCGGCATGGTGGTGCGGCTGGGATTTGCGGTCGTCGCCTCGGTCCGGCCCGACCTGCTGATCACCGACGAGGTCCTGGCCGTCGGCGACGAGTCGTTCCAGAAGCGCTGCATCCGCTGGATCGAGCGGTACCTGGCCGAGGGCGGCACGCTGCTGATGGTTTCGCACAACATGTACCAGGTCCAGAAGCTGTGCCGCCACGCCCTGTGGCTGGAGCAGGGTCGCGTGCGGGCCTGGGGCGACGTGTTCGAGGTCACCCAGGCCTACCTGGCCTGGCACGAACGCCGCGACGCCGAATCGCGGGAGCAGGCCCGCGCGGCGCGACTCGACGGCGCCCGGTACCGAGTCGACCGTCTGCTGCTGCGGCCGGCCTCGACCGACGGCCCGCTGCGGATCGAGAGCGGCGCCGGTCTCGGCGTGGACCTGGAGCTGTATGCGCCGGACGGGCGGACGCCGCAGGCCCTGGTCGGCATCGTTCGCGCCGACGGCACCCCGGTCTACGGCATCGCGACCGACCACGACGGCGTCGAGCCGGCCCGGATCGGAGACGGCCGGTACGCCATCGGACTCGACTTCTACGACCTGCCCCTGCTGCCGGGCAGCTACATCGTCCGTGCCCACGCCATGGACCCGGAAGGCCTGCGCCTGCAGGACACCGTCGAGGCCGAGTTCACCGTCTCGGGGCGCAGCCGCGCGCTGGGGCTGGTCGAACTCGCGCACCGCTGGCGAGCCCCCGACGACACACCGACATGACACCCGCGGCGAACGTCGGCGGGCCGGTGATCGTCGTGCCGGTGTTCAACGCACCGGTCGAGACCCGGCGCTGCCTGGCGGCCCTGCGCGCGACGATCGATCCCGATGCGGACGAAGTGATCGTTATCGACGACGCCTCGACCGATCCCGCGATTCCCCGCTTGCTGGCCGAATTCGGCGGTGACCGCTGGCACTGCGAGCGCCAGCCAGTAAACCTCGGTTTCGTCGGGACCGTCAACCGGGGCATGGAGATGGCCGGCGACCGCGACGTCGTTCTACTGAATTCCGACACCGTGCCGGCTGGCAACTGGCTGGACGCGATCCGTCGATGCGCCGAGGCCTGTGCCGACGCGGCGTCGATCACGCCCTGGACCAATAACGGCGAGATCGCCTCGCTACCGGAGTTCTGCCAGGCCGGGCCGGTGCCCGACGACGTGGAGCGCTGGGCGCGCGCCTGCGCGGCATCCGCGCCGGCCTATCCCGATCTGCCGACCGCGGTCGGGTTCTGCATGTTCCTGCGCCGCGCCTGTCTCGACGCGGTCGGGCACTTCGATGCCGAGACCTTCGGCAAGGGCTATGGCGAAGAGAACGACTGGTGCATGCGGGCGAGTGCCGCCGGCTGGACCCACCGGCTCTGCGACGATGCCTTCGTGGCCCACAAGGGCCAGGCCAGTTTCGGGCCGCTCGGTCTCGAGCCGGACGCCTCGTCCATGCAGCGTCTGCTGAACCTGCACCCGGACTACCTGGAACGGGTGATGGCGTTCATCCGCTCCGATCCGCTCGCGCCACACCGCGCACGGGTGCTTGCCGCGCTCTGAAACTGTCGCTCTGCGTCCCTTCGGCGGTCGGCCGGCAATGACCTACAATGCCGGCATGGCTCTGCAGACCGGTCTCAAGCTCAAGCTCGGGCAGAAACTCAAGCTGGCGCCGCAGCTTCGGCAAGCCATTGCCCTGCTTCAGCTGAATCGACTCGAACTGCGCGAACACCTCGAGCAGGCGCTGGAATCGAATCCGCTGCTGGAGCTCGAGTCGCCGGGCGAGTCGAACGAGTCCGGCGACGGGCAGATCGACGGCGAGGCGGACTCCTGGGACGAGCCTGTCGACGACGGCATCGACGAGTTCCGCGACGACAGCTGGAACGACCTTCCCGAAGGGTTCTCCGAAATCGCCGAGGCGCCCGATTACGACCGGTTCATCAGTGACCCCGACGCTGAATCGCTGACTCAGCACCTGCTCTGGCAGGCCAATCTCGCGAACTTTTCCGAGCAGGACGAAGCGATCGCTCGCGCAATCATCTACGCATTGGGTGACGACGGCTACCTGGCCGATGATCTGGCCACGCTGCGCGCGTCGCTGGCCCCGGAGTACCTGGTCTCGATCGACGAAGTGGTCGCCGTGCTCGGCCGTGTCCAGCATTTCGAGCCAGTCGGCGTGGCGGCGCGGAATCTCCGCGAGTGCCTGCTGATCCAGGCCCGGACCCTGCCGTCCCGAACGCCATCGCGCGGACTGGCCGAGCACCTGATCGAGCACTTCCTCGACGACGTCGGTGCTCTCGATGCGGCTGCGCTGGCCGGGCGCACCGGCTTCGGCGTCGAAGACATCGAGGGCGCGCTCGCGGTCGTCCGGCGCCTCGATCCCCGCCCGGGCATACGCTACGGCCGCGAGGACGAGAACTACCTGGTTCCCGACGTCTACGTGTTCCCGTCCGAGGGAGGCTGGCAGGTCCGGTTGAACCGCGACAACGACCCGCGGCTGCGTCTCAACGACGCCTACGTCAAGCTGATCAAGAAGGCCATGGGCGACGACAAGAGCTACCTCAAGGATCGCCTGAAGGAAGCCCAGTGGCTGATTTCGAGCCTCGAATTGCGCAACCACACGCTTCGATCGGTGGCCGAAGCGATCGTCCGGCACCAGGCCGGTTTCCTCGAATGCGGTGACGTGGCCATGCAGCCGCTGCTGCAGAAGGAGGTGGCCGAGCGGGTCGAGGTCCACGAGTCCACGGTATCGCGCGCGACGACCGGCAAGTTCATGCACACGCCGCGTGGCACCTTCGAGTTGAAGTACTTCTTTTCGGTGGCGATTCCCACCCGCGACGGGCAGCCGGTGTCAGCGACCGCGGTCAAGGCCCGGCTCGAACGCCTGGTCGCCGAAGAGCCGCCCGAACAGCCGCTGTCGGACCAGGCGCTGGTCGAACGGCTGGCCGCCGATGGCCTGATGCTGGCCCGGCGGACCGTGGCCAAGTACCGCGAGCAGCTCGGCATTCCGAACTCATCGCGTCGCCGCCGGGCGGCTCGCTGACGCCGGTGGTCCGGCGCTCCGGGCGATCGTCCCGACAGGGCGATCCGAAGGACGGGCTGAAGCGCGCCCGGCGACTGGTATACCATTGATCGTCCGTCGGGGCGCCGCCGGTCCGATTTGCGGATCGACGCGTCCCGGGCGGCTGAACCAGCCAGAGGAGCAACGCCATGCAGATCGAGATCAGCGGACAGAACGTGGAAGTCACCCAGGCCCTGCGCGCCTATGTGTCCGAGAAGATGCAGCGCGTGCAGCGTCACTTCGATCACTTGACCTCGGTCCATGTGGTCCTTCGCCTCGAGCGAGTCCAGCATTTCGCCGAGGGCACCATCCACGTCGGCGGGCGCACCAAGCCGATCCACGCAGATGCCGATGCCGAGGACATGTACGCCGCGATCGACCTGCTGATGGACAAGCTCGACCGGCAGGTCCGGCGGCACAAGGACAAGATCACGGATCACCATCGCGCCGAACGCCGGGCAGAAGCCGGCTGAGCGCGACTGCGCACTCCCCTGGAACGTCCCGAACCACGCCGCACGCCATGCGACTCGCTGACCTGCTGACTCCGGATCGCATTGCGCTGGATCGCACCGTATCGAGCAAGAAATCCCTGCTCGAAGCGGCGGCGCGATTGCTCGGCGGCGCCGCCGACGCCGCGTCGGGGCGCGATATTTTCCACGGCCTGTGCCAGCGCGAGCGGTTGGGGTCCACCGGACTCGGCCACGGCGTGGCCATTCCGCACTGCCGGGTCGAGCAGGACAGCGCGTCCGGGGCGCTGGTCCGGTTGACTCGACCGATCGACTTCGACAGCCCCGACGCCGAGCCGGTCGACCTGTTCTTCGTTCTTGCCGTGCCGTCGACCTGCAGCGAGGGCCACCTGAAACTGCTGGCCGCCATCGCCGAACTGTTTTCCGACCCGGGCCAGCGCTCGCGGCTGCGTGAACTCGACGATGTCGACGACGTCATTCGCGTTCTGAACGAATTCGAGCCGTGAACCAGACCCTTGCCGTTGCCGACCTGGTGGAACGCCTCGGCGAGCGGCTGGAACTGCACTGGGTCCGAGGTCGTCGCCAGGCCGCTCATCGAAGTCTTTCCGCCGTGTCGTTCCGGACTCGACCGTCGCTGGTCGGTTTCCTGAACCTGATCCATCCGAACCAGGTCCAGGTGCTCGGTGACGAGGAACTGGACTGGCTCGACAAGCTCGATGCCCGCCAGCGCTGGCAGACCCTGGCCGAGATCTGCGCCCGCAAGCCCGCCGCGCTGATCGTGGCCGGCGGCGGCGAGGTCGGCGACGATCTCGAGGAGCAGGCCGCCGACAGTCAGACGCCGCTGTTGAAGAGCCCGCGCCCGGCCTGGGAGTTGGTCTCGACTCTGCAGTACGAAGTCACTCGCGCGCTGGCCAACCGCGAGGTGGTCCACGGCGTGTTCATGGAGATCTTCACCATCGGCGTGTTGATCACCGGCGATCCCGGCGCCGGAAAGAGCGAGCTTGCGCTCGAACTGATCACCCGCGGCCACCGGCTGATCGCCGACGACAGCCCCGAATTCACGCAGATGACGCCCGACATCATCGACGGCACCTGTCCCGAGGCGCTGCGCGACTGTCTCGAAGTGCGCGGCCTCGGCGTGCTGAACGTCCGCCGGATGTTCGGCGACGCCGCGATCAAGAGCAACAAGTTCCTGCGCCTGATCCTGCACCTGCACCAGCCGCAGGCCGGCGACGAGTCGTCGATGGACCGGCTTTCCGGACGGTCCGACGACGCCCGGGTGCTGGACCTGGATGTCCCGCGGATTCTTCTGCCGGTGCTGCCCGGTCGCAACCTGGCGGTGATCGCCGAGGCGGCTGTACGCAATTTCATGCTGAAGCTCAAGGGCTTCGACGCAACCAGCGATTTTCTCGAGCGCCACGGGCGATTGATGGGCCATGACCGGCAACGCTGACGCGCCACGCCTGATTCTGATCAGCGGCCTGTCCGGAGGCGGCAAGTCGGTGGCCCTGAACGCACTCGAAGACCAGGGCTTCTACTGCGTGGACAACCTGCCGGCCACGCTGTTGCCGTCGCTGGCCGAGCAGGTCGAGGCCGTGCCGGAGCGGTTCCGCCGGGTCGCCATCGGCGTCGACGCGCGGGCCGGGCTCGATGCGCTGGCCGCGCTGCCGGACGTGCTCGAGACCCTCCCGTTCCGGGTCGAGGTGATCTTCCTCGAGGCCGACGACGAAGTGTTGATCCAGCGCTACTCCGAGACCCGCCGGCGTCATCCGCTCGGCGAGGGCCGCACGCTGGCTCAGGCGATCGCGGAGGAGCGGCGGATGCTGCAGCCGCTGGCCGCGCGGGCCGACCACGTCATCGATACCAGCGCCTTGAACCTGCACCAGCTGCGCCGCCGGATCTGGGAACAGGTCCGTGCCGGCCGCCCGTCGGAAATTTCGCACCTGGTGCTGGAGTCCTTTGCGTTCAAACGAGGCGTGCCGCGCGACGTCGATCTGGTGTTCGATGCGCGCTGCCTGCCGAACCCGCACTGGCAGCCGGGCCTGCGCAGCGCCACCGGGCTGGAGCGGCCGGTTCGGGAGTATCTCGAAGGCGAGACGCGGGTCGGGGCGTTTCTCGACGACATCGACCGCTTCGTGCGGCGCTGGCT
>Ga0102937_1000342_pt1 | contig 20519 bp, 19 predicted proteins | sample SalPonR2_B_D1_MG_FD_78213 | JGI IMG/M metagenome (GOLD analysis project Ga0102937, IMG submission 78213) | Salt pond soil microbial communities from South San Francisco under conditions of wetland restoration - Salt Pond MetaG R2_B_D1_MG | ecosystem: Environmental > Aquatic > Marine > Intertidal... | reverse complement strand
GCCTTCTTCATTGCCTTCAGGGCCGGTGTCATCATAGCCTTCGTCATCGTCGTCGTTAAAATCCTGCCTGGGCTGACGGGCAGGTGCTTTGGGTGATGATTTAGCGGGGGATGAGGCAACCGGCGCCGGCCTGATCTTGGACGGTGGCTTGGCTGCCAGGGCAACGGTGCAGAAACCGGCGAGGCCAAACAGAATAACCGAAAGCACATAGGCGGCAATGCCCTGTGCGCTGCCGAGAACAAACGTGGTGTCTGTGGCAAGTTCGCTGGTGCCTGATTTAGACAGAATCTGGAAAAGTTCCGGGGTGAAAGTCACCAACAGAAAGCCAAGGATAAAAGGTGACGGGATAGCGACCAAAAGGGCAAGAACGATCGCTTTTGCTGGATTTTGCATGGACTAGATTTTCTCCATTCTTGTAACACTGACGATAACAAACCGGATCTCGGGTAAAATCGGCGATCCGGTAGCGGTTAAAAGCGGAATGATACCAGATAACAGGAGGCGCTGACCAAGCATGGTGAGCACAACTATGACCAGCGAAGACAATACCAGTGATGAAAAAGCAGAAGCCCTTGCAGTGCGGCTGGACGAGCTTGAAACCCGGATTGCTTTTCAGGACGACCTGATTCACACCCTGAGTGAGCAGGTTTCCCGGCAGGAACTGGATATCCGTGAACTTTGGGAGGCAAAGAAACAGCTGAATAACCAGTTGAAGGAGGTGTCATCGTCCAACATCCGCAGAGAAGAGGATGAGACGCCTCCGCCGCACTGGTAGCCGTTCGCCGGTCCGGTCTCAGGCAAGCAGCTCCACCAGAATCTGCTGGTAGATATCAGACAAAGTATCCAGATCGGCCGCCTTCACGCACTCGTTGACCTTGTGGATGGTGGCGTTCAGCGGGCCGAGTTCCAGAACCTGAGCACCGGTGGGCGCGATAAAGCGGCCATCGGAGGTGCCCCCGGAGGTTGACAGTCCGGTTTCCTCCCCGGTGACGGTACGGATGGCGTTCTGGGCCGCAGACACCAGAGCGCCGCTTTCGGTCAGAAACGGGCGACCGCTCAGATGCCATTCCAGATCGTAGCGGAGCCGGTGCCGGTCAAGGACCGCAACGACCCGCTCTTCCAGACTTTCGGCGGTATTCTCGGTGCAGTAGCGGAAGTTGAAGTGCACCAGACATTCGCCGGGAATGACGTTACTGCCGGTGCCGGCCTCGATTTTCGTGATCTGGAAAGTGGTCGGCGGGAAGAAGTCGTTGCCATGATCCCAGAACTCATTTGCCAGCGAATCCAGGGCAGGTGCCACGGCATGAACCGGATTCTCGGCCAGGTGCGGGTAGGCCACATGGCCCTGGGTGCCATGGACGGTCAGGTAGCCGTGCAATGAGCCGCGGCGGCCATTCTTGATGACGTCTCCCAGACGACCGGTGCTGGAGGGTTCGCCGATCAGACACCAGTCAATTTTCTCGTGCCTGGCCTCCAGTGTCTCCACAACCTTCACCGTGCCGTGCCTGGCAGGACCCTCTTCGTCGCTGGTAATCAGCAGGGCAATCGAGCCGCGATGATCCGGGTACTGTGCCACGAACCGCTCACAGGCGGTAACGAACGCCGCCAGGCTGCCTTTCATGTCGGCAGCGCCGCGACCGTGCAGGTAGCCGTCCTGGTCGATCTCGCCGCAAAAGGGCGGGTGCGCCCAGAGCTTCTCGGGTCCGGTCGGCACCACGTCAGTGTGACCGGCGAAAGCCAGTAGCGGGCCGTCGGAGCCCCTGCGGGCCCAGAGATTGTCGGTATCGGCAAAGCACAGGTTCTCGCCGGCAAAACCCAGCGGCGCCAGGCGCGACATCATCAGTGCCTGGCACCCGGCATCGTCCGGCGTAACGGACTTGCGACGGATAAGATCCACGGCGAGTTCGAGGGTTGGTGACAGCTTCATTAAAGGATCTCTTTTAATTATTAGCGTGCAGTTCCTCGTTCAGCTCGATGGCGGACTTGTTGGATTTGCACTCCACGGCTCCGGTCTGGCTGTTGCGGCGGAACAGCAGGTCCGGCTTGCTGGCCAGGTCCCGGGCCTTGAGAACCTCGACCAGCTCATTGTTATCGTCCAGCAGGGCAACCTTGGTGCCGGCGGTAATGTAAAGGCCGGCTTCGACCTTGCAACGATCTCCCAGCGGGATGCCGATGCCGGCATTGGCACCGATCAGGCAGTTTTCGCCAACGGCAATGATAATGTTGCCGCCGCCGGACAGGGTACCCATGGTAGAGCAGCCACCACCCAGGTCAGAGCCTTCACCGATCATCACGCCCGCTGATATCCGGCCTTCGATCATGCTTTTGCCTTCGGTGCCGGCGTTGAAGTTGATAAAGCCTTCGTGCATGACGGTCGTGCCTTCGCCCACATAGGCGCCCAGGCGCACACGGGCGGTGTCGGCAATGCGGACACCTTTGGGAACCACGTAATCGGTCAGCTGCGGAAATTTATCAACCGACTTCACTTCCAGGGTCCGGCCTTCAAGCCGGGCCTTGAGCTGCCGCCCGGACAGTTCATTCAGGTCGATGGCACCTTCGCTGGTCCAGGCCAGGTTGGGGAGCAGGCCAAAAATACCGTCGAGTTTCAGCTGATGGGGCCGGGCCTGGCGGCTGGAGATCAGGTGCAGCTTCAGATACACCTCTGGCGTGGTGGACGCGGTGTCGTCGGTTTCCAGGATGGTAACCACCACCGGGCGCCGGCTTTCTGCGGCTTTACCTGCAAGGGCGGACTGGTCCATCTGGCCAGTCTGGCGCAGACCATCCGCCAGTGACCTCAGCTGCTCAGGGGTAGCCGCTATCGCCTGATTGCCGCTGCGGTAAGCCAGCACACTCCGGGCGACTTCGATGAGGTCATTATCGGGAGTGATCAGTGGCTGCTGGTAAAAGACTTCCAGCCACTCGCCCTGGTTATTCTGGGTGCCGATCCCGATGCCGAATGCAAAACTCATCTGTGGTTGCTCCTGTGCTGTTCAAGAATTGTCTGGCCACGTTGCCCATTCGTCTTTATTGAAGCCCACGCTGACCTGATCACCCCGTTCAACCACCGGTCGTTTGATGATGGCGGGATTCTCCAGCATGATCCGGTGCGCGCTGCGGGCGTCTATGGTATCACGAACCTGCTCGGGCAGTTTGCGCCAGGTGGTGCCGCGCCGGTTGATCAGTGTTTCCCAGCCGACAGAGTTTTCCCACCGGGCGAGAGTGTCGGCGTTTAACCCTTGCTTTTTAAAATCATGAAACTGGTGTTCAATGCCTGCGTCATCAAGCCATTTCCGGGCCTTTTTGACGGTATCGCAGTTGCGGATACCAAAGACTTTCATGCTTTGTAATTCCTCACAAACGTAACAATGCGGTTCGCGGCCTCAACGCACTCCTCAACGGGCGCTACCAGAGCCATGCGTACGCGGTTTTCGCCGGGGTTGTGGCCATCGACTGTGCGTGACAGATAACGGCCGGGCAGCACATGCACATTCTGCTGGGCTGAAAGTTCGCGGGCAAAGGTTTCGTCATCGAAGGGGGTTTCCGGCCAGAGATAGAAACCGGCGTCGGGAAAGTCAACCTTCATGGCCTCACGCAGCACCGGCACCACAGCCGCAAACTTCGCGCGGTAGGCGGCGCGGTTTTCCCGCACGTGGGCTTCGTCCTCCCAGGCCACGATGCTGGCAAGCTGGTTATGCAGGGGCATGGCACAGCCATGGTAGGTCCGGTATTTCAGGAAGCCCGCCAGGACATCGGCATCGCCGGCGACAAACCCGGAGCGCAGACCGGGCAGGTTGCTGCGCTTGGACAGACTGTGGAACACCACGCACCGGGCATAATCATTGCGGCCGATGGCGGCGCAGGTCTGCAGCAGACCCTCCGGTGGCCTGTCTTCATCCGGATAGAGTTCGGAATAGCATTCGTCGGAGGCCACCACGAAATCGTATCTGTCCGCAAGTTCGATGACTCTGGTCAGGGTCTCCCTGGCGATGACAGAACCACTGGGGTTGCCGGGCGAGCACAGAAACAGCAACTGACACTTTTCCCATACCGCAGCCGGAACCTGGTCAAAATCCGGAATAAAATCCCGCTCGGCGCTGCAGGCCAGATAGTGTGGCGTTGCCCCCGCCAGCAATGCCGCACCTTCATAGACCTGATAGAACGGATTGGGGCTCACCACCAGTGCCGGCCGGCTGTTGTCGATGACCGCCTGCACCAGCGAGAAGATGCCCTCGCGGGTTCCGTTCACCGGCAAAATATTGTGTTCGGCGGTGAGCGATCCCGGCGCCAGGTTAAAACGCCGCGTGGCCCAGCCGGCAATGGTCTGGCGCAGTTCGTCAGTGCCTTTGGTGCCGGGATAATTGGCCAGCCTGTCGAGGTTGTCGGCAATCACCTGCTTCACGAAGCCAGGTGAGGGGTGTTTGGGTTCGCCGATGCCCAGGGAAATGGAACTGAGGTGCTCCGGCACCTGAATGCCGGCTTTCAGTTTCGCCAGTTTCTCGAACGGGTAGGGGTGCAACCGGTCCAGATCGGGATTCATGAAATTTCGTCCAGCATTTTGCACAGGTCCTGCTGCAGTGAGTGGCAGGCTTCGGAATCATGGATCGGATCGCCATGTTCATCAGTGACGAAAAACACGTCCTCGACCCGTTCCCCCAGAGTCGCAATTTTGGCGTTGGTCAGCCGGACCCGATGTTCCAGCAGGGTCTGTCCCACCCTTGCCAGCAGGCCCGGGCGGTCCGGGGTGATCACTTCCATGATTGTGCGCTGATTGACGGTATCGTTGTATAGCGTTACCTCGCTAGGAAACGCAAAATGCTTGAGCTGGCGCGGTATGCGGCGGTGGATGATATCCGGGTAATCGGCGGGATCGTCCAGTTCCTCAATCAACCGTCGGTGCACCCGCTCCTTGCGCGCGGGATCAACGCCCAGGGGCTTGTGTTTCTCATCCAGCACAATGTAGGAACTGACCGAGCGGGGGCCATTGCCCGAGCTGATCCGGGCATCCACGATGTTCAGGTTGAGCTGCTCCAGCACCGCCGTGGTGGCTGCAAACAGGTCAATGCGATCGTTCATGTAGATGATGATCTGGGAGTAGCCATCCGTTGGCCCGCCGCGGGTGTCACGAATCATGACCAGCGGATTGGGGTCGTCGCCGTGGCGGATAATGGCGGCGGTCTGCCAGGCGATATCCACGGTGGAGTCCTGGAGGAAGTAGTCCTCGTCCATGGTTTCCCATACCCGGTCAATCTGCTCGTCGGTCATATTCTGGGCGTACAGGATCTCCCGGGCTTCAGCCTGGGTCGCGCGGATCCATTCATGCCGGTCCACCGGGGTCTGGGAATTGCGCCGCAGCGCCCGTTTGGCCTCGATATAAAGCTGGCGCAGGAGCGATGCCCGCCAGGTATTCCAGAGTTTCGGATTGGTGGCGCTGATATCGCACACCGTCAGCACGTAGAGGTAATCCAGATGCACCTGGCTGGGGACCGCCTCGGCAAACGCGAAGATGATGTCCGGGTCCGAGATGTCCCTGCGCTGGGCGGTGATGGACATCAGCAGATGGTTTTCCACCAGCCAGGATGCAAGCTGGGTATCCCGGTCGCTGAGATGATGGCGCTGGCAGAAGGCCTCTGCATCGACGGCGCCAAGCTCGGAATGGTCACCGCCCCGGCCTTTGGCAACGTCATGGAAGAGACCGGCGATGTAGAGTGTTTCCAGTTTCGGCAGATGATGGATCAGCCGTGACGCCAGAGGGTAGTCATGACGACGTTCGACGCTGTCGAGCTGGATCATGTTGCGGATCACCCGCAGGGTGTGAGTGTCCACGGTATAGATATGGAACAGGTCGTACTGCATCTGACCAATGATCTGCCCGAACTCCGGAAGGTAGCGCCCCAGCACATTGTACTTTTTCATCGCCGAGAGGGTCTGATCAAGGTTGTGCGGTGTTCTCAGCAGCTCCATGAACAGTGAGGTGACGGCAAGGTCAGAACGGAAAGCGTCGTCAATCAGGTGGCGGTGTGCCCGCAGGGAGCGGATGGTCGTTGCCCGGATACCCTTGACCTCAGGGTGCTGGGCCATCAATACGAAAATTTCCATGATGGCGTAGGGCGAGTAGGCGAATACCTGGTTGTTGACGGCTTCCAGGTAAAAATTGCGGATCTGGAAGCGCTTGTTCAGGGGCACGACGTCGTCGTCGTTACCGGCACCGATAATGGCCTCATCGTAATACTGGAGAATCACATCCGTGAGCTCTGCCAGCGCCAGTACCGTTCGATAATAGGCCTGCATCATCAATTCGACGCCCAGGAGCTTGCCCTGATCCCGGTACCCGAGCATTTTTGCCAGCGCTCTCTGATGGTCGAACAGCAGCCGGTTTTCATTGCGGTCGGCAATCAGTTGCAGGCCATACCGGACTTGCCAGAGAAAAGTCTCGCACTTCAGCAGGATCTGGTGTTCCTCTTCAGTGATGACATTGAAGCGGATCAGCTCGGCTATGTTCTGCACGCCAAAGTGTCGCTTGGTGATCCAGCCGATGGTCTGTATGTCCCTGAGCGCCCCTGGCGAGCCTTTGACATTCGGCTCCAGGTTGTATTCGGTATCACCGTATTTGCCATGGCGTTTTTTCTGTTCTTCCCGCTTGGCGACAAAATAATCAATATCACTGCTGACTTCGTCCGAATAAACCTTCCTGCTGAGTTCTGCGCGCAGGTCATCCGGCCCGGCAACGGTGCGGGTTTCCAGCAGGTTGGTGAGGATGGTGACGTCGTTGCGGGCCGCGGCAACGCTTTCTTCAATGCTGCGGACACTGTGGCCAATGTCGAGCTTCAGATCCCATAACAGTGTCACGAAGGCGCCGAGATCCTCCTGCCAGGATTCATCAATGCCATTGCGGGTGAGAATCAGCAGGTCAATATCGGAATGGGGATGAAGCTCACCCCGGCCGTAGCCCCCGACCGCAATCAGCGAGATGTCCGGGGACCGGGCGAAGGTATAGCGGTTCCAGATCAGCGCGAGCACCCGGTCGACGGTGTGAGAGCGCGACCGCACCAGAGCGCGCACATCGACTTCGGCGCCCTCCCGGGACCGCTGCTGGAATGCCTCTGCGTCCGCCCGGTAATCTGCTTCCAGCAGTTCACGTGCCGCTACCACTGGCGAGCGGTCCTGACTGACTCTGGTTTCAAGCTGGATGGTTTCCACCTAGAACGTCTCATCCGGACGACGGGTCAGCACTTCATGACCATCGGCGGTCACCAGAATCGTGTGCTCCCACTGGGCGGAGAGTTTGTGATCCTTGGTAACAACGGTCCAGCCGTCGGGTAACAGCTTGGTGTGATACTTGCCCTGATTGATCATCGGCTCGATTGTGAACGTCATGCCTTCTTCCAGTTCCATGCCAGCACCGGGTTTACCGTAGTGCATCACCTGGGGGTCCTCGTGAAACACCCGCCCGATGCCGTGCCCGCAATACTCCCGGACCACCGAATAGCGGTGTTTCTCGGCGTGTTCCTGGATAACGTGGCCGATGTCCCCCAGACGGGCGCCGGGTCTGACCAGCTCTATACCTTTATACAGGCATTCCCGGGTGATCTGGATCAGGCGCTCGGATCCGGGTTTGGGTTTGCCGACAATGAACATCTTGCTGGTATCACCGTGGAAGCCGTCTTTGATAACCGTTACGTCGATATTCATGATATCGCCGTCCTTGAGAACCTTTTTATCGGACGGAATGCCGTGACAGACCACATGATTCACCGAGGTGCAGACGGATTTGGGGAACCCCTTATAGTTGAGAGGCGCAGGAATGCAGTGCTGCTCGTTGACGATGTAATCGTGGCAGATGGTGTCAAGCTCCTCGGTACTGACGCCCGCCCGCACGTGTTCACCAATCATTTCCAGTACGTCCGCCGCCAGCTTGCCGGCCACCCGCATCTTTTCGATTTCGTCCGGAGTCTTGATCGTTACCGTCATTGGGTTTCCCGTTGATTCAAACCAGACAGCTATTTTAGGGGGGAGTGCGGCAGGGTACAAGGAAGGGCCGTTCAAACGGACGTTCGGGCAGAGAAATTAATGGAATCCGGCGGCCAGTTTGTGGTATAAACGCGCCCGCTGGAATCAATTCCGGCAAATTCGCACACACGTCAGCACGTTGTCCCAGGGTGCCTGCTTCTGTCTGAAGAAGCCTGGTTGGGGCAATCGGACGTGTGGAGGACTAACCCGAAGCTAAACAAGGTAATTATCATGGCTCAGGTAAACATGCGTGACCTGCTGAAGGCAGGCGCTCACTTTGGTCACCAGACACGCTACTGGAACCCCAAAATGTCGAAGTTCATCTTCGGCGCCCGTAACAAGATTCACATCATCAACCTTGAACAGACTGTCCCGGCGATGAACGAGGCACTGAACTTCGTGCAGAATCTCGCCAACAGCAAGAACAAGATCCTGTTCGTCGGCACCAAGCGCGCTGCCGCCAAGATCATCAAGGAAGAAGCACTGCGTGCCAACCAGCCTTACGTGAACCATCGCTGGCTCGGCGGCATGCTGACCAACTACAAAACCATCCGTCAGTCGATCCGTCGCTACCGTGACCTGGAAGCCCAGAGTCAGGACGGCACCTTTGACAAGCTGACCAAGAAAGAAGCCCTTGACCGCAGCCGCGAGATGGACCGCCTTGAGCGTTCAATCGGTGGTATCAAGGATATGGGTGGCCTGCCGGACGCCATGTTCGTTATCGACGTCGATCACGAGCGGATTGCTATCAAGGAAGCCAACAAGCTGGGTATCCCGGTCATTGGTGTGGTTGATACCAACAGCGACCCGGATGGCGTTGATTACGTGATCCCGGGTAATGACGACGCTATCCGCGCTATCCAGATTTACGTTCAGGCGATTGCCGACACCTGTATCGAGGCGTCCCAGACTGCCGGCGGCGCTGACGAATTTGTCGAAGTCAGCGAAAGTGCCGAAGGTGCTGCCCCGGCAGCCGAGTAATCGTCCTATTGGAATTCGTAACAGTTAAGAGGAATGAACATGGCTGCAATTACTGCTGCAATGGTCAAAGAACTGCGTGATCGTACCGGCCTTGGCATGATGGAGTGCAAAAAAGCACTGGTCGAGGCTGATGGAAGTGTTGATGCAGCAATCGAAGAGCTGCGCAAGTCCTCCGGCCTCAAGGCTGCCAAGAAGGCAGGCCGCACGGCGGCTGAAGGTGTTTCACTGATCCGGGTGTCGGAGGACAATACCGTCGCCTACATTCTGGAAGTGAACTCGGAAACCGACTTTGTTGCCCGTGACGACAACTTCATGAACTTTGCCAATGAATTGCTGGACGTCGCTTTTGACAAGGGGGTGACTGACGTTGAATCCCTCATGGCAGGCGAACTGGAAAGCAAGCGTGAGGCACTGGTTCAGAAGATTGGCGAGAACGTCACCGTGCGCCGGATCGTTCGGGTAGAGGGCCCGGTGGTCGGCGGTTACGTTCACAGCAACAACAAGATCGCTGCGGTTGTTGCCCTGAGCGCCGGCGATGCCGAGACAGCACGGGATGTTGCAATGCACGTGGCGGCCGTCAACCCCCGCGTTGGCAAGCCCGAAAACATGCCGGCCGAAGAGCTGGAGAGAGAGAAAGAGGTCATCAAGGGCCAGTCGGATATGGCCGGCAAGCCGGCCGAAATCGTCGAAAAGATGATGGGTGGCCGGATCAGGAAGTTCCTTGCCGAGAACAGCCTGGTGGAACAGCCGTTCGTCAAGAATCCCGATCAGACAGTCGGTCAGCTGATCAAGGCTCAGGGCGGTGATCTGGTCAGCTTCGTGCGTCTTGAAGTCGGAGAAGGCATCGAGAAGGAAGAGGTGGACTTCGCTGCGGAGGTTGCCGCGGCAGCTGGAACCGGCAAGGCCTGATCCTTCTGAGTGGGTGCCGGAGCCGCGGCCGGGGCACCAACCAAGTCTGCCACGTCAGCCGGAGCAATCCGGTTTTCGTGGCGGGTTTGTATCTGAGATCCCCCTTTTTTCGAGGAGTATGTCAGATACAGGCCTGACACGTCCGTCCTGCCACAGACAGAAAAGGGGATCACCATGCCGCAATCTTCCAAGACCCAGCCCAGATACAAGCGAGTGTTGCTGAAACTCAGTGGTGAAGCGCTGGTGGGGGATCACGATTTCGGCATTGACCCGCGGGTTCTCGATCGCATGGCGCTGGATATTGGTTCCCTGATCGGCATCGGGGTTCAGGTCGCGCTGGTCATCGGCGGTGGCAATCTGTTCCGGGGTGCCGCCCTGAGTGCGGCCGGTATGGACCGGGTTACCGGTGATCACATGGGCATGCTGGCCACCGTGATGAACGGACTGGCCATGCGTGACGCCCTCGAACGCAGCAATATCCGTACCCGCGTTATGTCTGCCATCCCCATGAGTGGTATTGTTGAGCATTATGATCGCCGCCGTGCAGTGCGCGATCTCAAAGACGGTGATGTGGTGATTTTCTGCGCCGGAACCGGCAATCCGTTTTTCACCACTGACTCGGCAGCCTGCCTGCGGGGCATCGAGATCGAAGCGGATGCGGTATTGAAGGCCACCAAGGTTGATGGCGTTTACTCCGCCGATCCCTACAAGGATACGACCGCGGTGAAGTACGACCACCTGACCTATGATGAGGTGCTCGACAAGAAACTGGGAGTGATGGATCTCACTGCCATCTGCCTGGCCCGGGATCATGGCATGCCCTTGCGGGTATTTGACATGAATCGTCCCGGTGCACTGACGCGCATTGTTACCGGCGAGTCTGAAGGCACATTGATTGAATAGTCCCGGGAACTGAACAGTTACTGACCAACGAATTCGAGGATACTGAAGTGATTGACGATATTAAATCTGACGCCGAAAAGAAGATGAAGAAGAGCCTCGAGGCTCTGAATTCGGCTTTTAACAAGATCCGCACCGGTCGTGCTCATCCTTCTATTCTGGACAGCGTGACAGTGGATTATTACGGCCAGGAAACGCCGCTGAAACAGGTGGCAAGCGTGAACGTCGAAGATAATCGCACGCTGGCAGTTTCGGCCTGGGAAAAGGCGCTGATGCCGAAAATTGAAAAGGCCATCATGATGTCGGATCTGGGCCTGAATCCGTCAAACAATGGCGAGGTGATTCGCATCCCCATGCCGATGCTGACCGAGGAAACCCGCAAGGAAATGGTCAAGCAGGCGAGGGCCGATGCCGAGCATTGCCGCGTTTCCATTCGTAATGCCCGTCGTGACGCCAACAGCATGCTGAAAGACCTGCTGAAGGAAAAAGAGATCAATGAAGACGAAGAGCGCAATGGCGAAGAGGCTATCCAGAAGCTGACGGACCGGTATATTGCAGAAGTGGAGAAACAACTGAAGGCCAAGGAAGAGGACCTGATGGCTGTCTGATCAGTCCGCTTTAAAGTCAATACGCAGCGCAGGGGATTGCATGACCGCAAGCGTTTCCGCAGAGATTCCGTTATCGGCGGGTAACCGGCCCAGACATGTGGCCATTATCATGGACGGAAATAATCGGTGGGCGAAATCCCATAAGCTGGCGGGTGTGTCCGGCCACAAGGCGGGAGTCAAGGCTGTCAGGGCCGCGGTCGAAACCTGTGCCCGCCAGGGCGTGGAAGTTTTGACGCTGTTTGCCTTCTCCAGTGAAAACTGGCGCCGCCCGGAAGACGAAGTCTCTGCGCTGATGAGGCTGTTCCTGTTTGCCCTGGAACGCGAAGTCAAAAAACTTCACCGCAACAACATCTGCCTGAAAATAATCGGTGACCGGTCGGCTTTCAGTGAAAATCTGCAGGGCCACATGGCCTTTGCGGAACAACTGACCCGTGATAACACCCAGATGACCCTGGTGATTGCGGCCAACTATGGCGGGCACTGGGACATCACCCAGGCCAGCCAGACATTGGCGCGCAAGGTCCAGTCCGGTGAGCTTGCACCTTCCGATATCACTGACGACCTGATTCAGCAGCACCTGTCGATCGGTGACCTTCCCATGCCGGACCTGATGATTCGTACCGCAGGGGAGCAGCGCATCAGCAATTTCATGCTCTGGCACCTTGCCTACACCGAACTCTATTTCTCATCAGTGTACTGGCCTGATTTCCGGGAGGGAGAAATGGAAAAGGCCCTGCAGGCCTATGCCGGCCGTAAACGGAGATTTGGCCAGACCGACGACCAGGTCAAGAGAACAGCCTCCGAACAATAATGCCAACATAGCGACCAAGACTGTGCTTAAAACACGAATCATCACTGCACTGATACTGGCACCCATTGCGATTGGCGGCATCTTCTTTCTGCCGCCGCTCGGCTTTGCGCTTTTTACCGGGGCAATTATTGTTGTGGGTGCCTGGGAGTGGGCGAACATGGCGGGCATCACCCCCCCGGCGGGCCGGGCCGGCTATGCTCTGGCTACGGCGGTCGTTCTTTACGCCATGCTCGAAGTGCCAGCCACGGCAGTGCTCTGGCTTGCCCTGGTGTGGTGGCTTGGCTGTTTCCTGATGATCCGCAGTTATCCCGATGGTTCCGGCGCCTGGGGCAAACCGGCCGCGCGGGCCGTTATGGGCCTGCTGGTGCTGGTGCCGGCCTGGGTTGGCCTCAATCACCTGAGAACCGGGGGCTTCCAGTTCGGCGACAGTACCAGTAATCTGCTGTTGATTCTTTACGTATTCTGCATTGTCTGGGTGGCGGACATCGGCGCCTATTTCTCCGGCCGGGCTTTTGGCAAGGCAAAGCTGGCACCGCGGGTCAGCCCTGGAAAATCCTGGGCCGGGGTCTGGGGTGGTTTACTGGCTGTCGGCATCTTCGCTCTGGTGGTCGGCGTGCTGGCCCAGGCCAGTAACGGCAATATTACCCTGCTGGTTCTGGCGAGCCTGATTACCGGCGGTATCTCTGTGGTCGGGGACCTTATGGAAAGCATGCTCAAGCGGTTTCGTGGCATCAAGGACAGCAGTCAGCTGCTGCCCGGCCACGGCGGTATCATGGACCGGGTTGACAGCCTGACCGCCGCCATTCCGGTGTTTGCCCTGATCATTACTCAGCTGGGCTGGCTGACGGCCGGACACTGGTAATTTCATGAAACGCAACGTCACAATTCTCGGGGCAACCGGCTCGATTGGTCTGAATACTCTGGATGTGATCCGTCGCCATCCGGATCGCTTCCGGGTTCACGCCCTGACAGCCTCGACCAGCGTCGACAGTATGGCGAGCCTGTGCCGTGAATTCCGGCCCCGGTACGCGGTGATGGCAGACCAGAAGGGCGCAGAGGCCCTGTTCAGCCAGCTCGCGGACCTGCCCCTGACCCAGGTTCTGGTTGGCGAGGACAGCCTCTGTCGGGTGGCCAGTGATCGCGAGTGCGATACCGTGATGGCGGCTATTGTCGGCGCCGCGGGCCTGGTGCCGACGTTGTCGGCAGTGAGATCGGGCAAACGGGTCCTGCTGGCCAACAAAGAGGCCCTGGTAATGTCCGGCCAGCTTTTCATGGACGCCGTTGCCGAGTCAGGCGCCGAGCTGCTGCCGATCGACAGCGAACATAACGCCATATTCCAGTGCATGCCTGCGGACCGGATCCGCAATACCCTGGCAGCCGGCATTACCCGTATTCTGCTGACCGCCTCCGGCGGCCCGTTCCGCACCTTCTCCGCCGATTCCCTGCGCAGCGTTAAACCCGAAGAAGCCTGTGCCCACCCCAACTGGTCCATGGGCCAGAAGATTTCCGTGGATTCCGCTACCCTGATGAACAAGGGCCTGGAGCTGATTGAAGCCTGCTGGCTGTTCAACGTCTCCCCGGATTTTGTGGAGGTACACGTTCATCCCGAGAGCATCATCCACTCCATGGTTGAATACGCCGATGGCTCGGTGCTGGCGCAGCTTGGAAGCCCTGACATGCGCACCCCCATTGCGAACGGCCTGGCGTGGCCGGAGCGGATCGACGCCGGGGTCGCGCCGCTGGACCTGTTTCAGATCGGCAAATTCCATTTCGAGCGGCCGGATCTGCAACGTTTTCCCTGCCTGAGGCTGGCAGCTGAAGCCTTCCAGCGGGGCGGAACAACCCCGGCGGTGCTGAACGCGGCCAACGAGGAGGCGGTTGCCGCCTTTCTGGATGGTAAGCTGTGCTTCGCCGATATCGCCGTTATCATAGAGCAGACGCTGGACCGGGTAGCGACGGTTGCGGCCGACAGCTTCGACACCATATTCGAGAAAGACGCCGAAGCCCGCCTGGTCGCCAGGGAACAGATGTCTCTGGCCAGTGCCGGAGGTGTTTCATAAATGAGAGCTTTATGCAGATAGTCGAGACAATACTGGCGTTACTGCTGACGCTGGGCATACTGGTAACACTGCACGAGTACGGTCATTTCTGGGTGGCTCGCCGCTGTGGCGTGAAAGTGCTCAGATTTTCCGTGGGCTTTGGCAAACCACTGTACTCCTGGTACGACCGCCACGGTACCGAGTTTGCGGTGGCGGCCATACCCCTTGGTGGCTATGTAAAGATGCTTGATGAGCGCGAGGGACCGGTCCCCGACGAGCTTAAAAGCCAGTCCTTCAATGCCCAGCCCCCCTCCAGGCGGATTGCGATTGCCTCGGCCGGCCCGATTGCCAACTTTCTGTTCGCCATTTGTGCCTATTGGCTGCTGAGCGTTGTCGGTTTTACCACACTGGCTCCGATTATCGGTGAGGTGGAGCAGGGCAGCGTCGCCCAGCGTATAGGCCTTGAGTCCGGTATGGAGATCCACTCGGTGGACGGGCACCGCGTTACCTCCTGGCGGGATATCAACATGCGCCTGCTTGAGCGTACCGGCGAATACGGTCCGGTCGCCTTTGCGGTCTCCGAAGGGGGCAGCAAGGGCCAGGTCACCGGCACCCTGGATGGCTGGGGCCTGAGCGATGACGCCCCGAACCCGCTGGCGGAATTCGGGCTGTCCCCCCGCCGGCCGGACATTCCGCCGGTGCTGGGTGAAATCGTGGCGGATGGCCGCGCACAGGCCGCCGGGCTTGAAGCCGGCGACCGGGTAGAGACTGTTAACGGCGAGCCGGTTGCCGACTGGTTCGCCCTGGTGGAGGCGATTCAGCAGGCACCGGAAGAAACCATAAGCCTGGGCATTGTGCGCAACGGGCAGTCGCGGGTTATCGAGGTGACGCCGGCAGCGCGGGAAGGCGAGGACGGCAAGGTAACCGGCTTCATCGGCGCCGGGGTGCAATCGGTATCCTGGCCCGAAGAGTTTCTGCGCGAGACCCGCTATGGACCTTTTGCGGCCGTACCCCAGGCAATTTCAGAAACCTGGGCCGATACCCGCCTGACCCTGGTGGCAATCCAGAAAATGGTCACAGGTCTGTTGTCGCCAACCAATCTCAGCGGTCCCATTACCATTGCCCGGATTGCCGAGGCCAGTGTCAGTTCAGGCTTTGAAGATTTTATCCGTTTTCTTGCCTATCTCAGCGTCAGTCTTGGCGTGCTGAACCTGCTTCCGGTTCCGGTTCTGGATGGTGGACACATTGTTTACTACACCATCGAAGCGATCCGTAAAAAACCAGTGTCAGAGCAGGCCCAGGCTGTTGGCCTGCGTATCGGTATGGCGATGATCCTCACATTAATGGTGTTTGCACTTTACAACGACCTTATGCGGTTGTGAGAATTGCCGACCCTTTGCAGCATCAACAGGCGAATTTATTGAATGGGACGATCTCTTCACAGTTTATTGGCAGGCCTGCTGGCAGTCCTTGTGGCCACAACACCTGTACTGGCAGACCAATTCACAGTATCGGACATAGAGGTGGAAGGCCTTCAGCGGGTATCCGCAGGTACCGTGTTTTCCGCATTTCCGGTATCCATAGGAGAGTCTGTTGATGAGCTCGAACTCGCCGGCGCCATCAAGGACCTGTTCCGCACAGGCCTGTTTACCGATATCGAGGCCAGCCGGGATAAAAATGTTCTGATCCTGACGGTGCGGGAGCGTCCATCGATCACCTCGATCAATATTGAAGGCAACAAAAACATCGAAACCGCAATGCTCAAGGATGCGCTGGCCAACGCCGGGCTGGCGGAAGGTCAGGTATTCCGGCGGGCGACACTTGAGCGTCTGGAGCTGGAGATTCTGAGGTCCTACATTGGCCAGGGCCGTTACAATGCCCGGGTGCAGGCGGACGCACAGACCCTGCCGAGAAACCGCGTTGCCATAAGCCTGGAAATCAATGAGGGCAGTGTTGCCGCGATCCGGCATATCAATATTGTCGGCAACGAAGTCTTCGATGACGATACCCTGCTGGACCGGTTCGAGCTGAAAACCTCGGGATTCTGGAATTCGCTGACCAACGCTGACAAATATGCCCGGGAGCGCCTCAGTGGTGATCTTGAATCGTTGCGGTCCTACTACCTGGACCGTGGCTTCATCGATTTCAGTGTGGAATCGAGCCAGGTATCCATCTCACCGGACAAGAAGCAGGTGTTCATTGCCGTTTCACTGAACGAAGGCCCCGAATATACGGTTTCCGAAGTCAATGTCAGGGGTGACCTTGTTATCGGCGAATCGGAGCTCAGAGAGCTGATTCCGATTGAAGCGGGTGATGTTTTCTCCCAGGCTCGGGTTACTGCGGTCTCCGAGGTGCTGTCACGCCGTCTGGGTCGGGAGGGCTACGCCTTTGCGACGGTCAACGGTGTGCCCGAGCCCGGCGACGATAACACCGCGGCGGTGACCTTCTTTGTCGAGCCTGGCAAGCGCGCCTATGTGCGCCGGATCAACTTTGAAGGCAATGTCTCGACCCGCGACGAAGTCCTGCGTCAGGAAATGACCCAGATGGAAGGCGGCGTTGCCTCGACCGACCGCATCGAGTTCTCCAAAACCCGTCTGGAACGGCTGGGGTTCTTTGAAAGGGTTGATGTCCAGACCACCCCGGTGCCGGGCACTGATGACCTTGTCGATGTCAACTACTCGGTCACCGAACAGCCAACCGGCAGCCTGTCTGCCTCAGTAGGCTTCTCGCAGTCGTCCGGCGTTATTCTCGGTGCCAATATCTCGGAAAACAATTTCTTTGGCAGCGGTAAGCAGGTGTCGATCGGGGTGAATGTCAGCGATTCCATCAAGAGCGCGAACTTTTCCTATCAGAACCCTTATTACACCGTGGACGGGGTCAGTCGCGGGTTCAGCGTGTTCGCCCGGGAGACCGACTTCGAGGAGCAGGACATCACCTCTTTCCTGCTGGATGAATACGGTGGCCGGATGAACTTCGGTTATCCCATCGACCAGAATACCCGCCTCAATTTCGGCGTCGGCTATACCTTTTCAAGGGTGAAGCCCGGCCTGTTCACTTCCGTGGAAGTACAGGACTTCATTGACGAAGAGGGCAATGATTTCGACAATTACTTCCTCTTCGGGTCCTGGCGCAGAAGTACGCTGAACCGGGGCATACTGCCCACTGACGGCTACAGTATGTCGGTGTCTGCCGATGTGGCGGTTCCGGGCAGTGATCTGACATTCTACAAACTGAGCCAGAGAAACGATTTCTATCAGCCATTGAACAATGCCCAGAGTTGGGTATTCCGCGCCCGTTCCGAAATCGGGTACGGTGATGGTTACGATGGTCGCGCGGTAATGCCCTTCTATGAGCATTTCTTCGCTGGCGGCTACGGCTCGGTCCGCGGTTACCGGGGCAATTCCCTGGGTCCAAGAACGGATCGTGGGGATGGGACCACGGACCCCTTTGGTGGCAGTTTGCTCACTGAAGCCAGCCTGGAGCTGATTTTCCCGACTCCGTTCGCGGGGGACAGCCGGTCCATGCGCACAGCCTTCTTTCTGGATGCCGGCCAGGTATTCGATCCGGACCGCGCGTTTTCCTGGACCCTGGAGGACGTGCGGGCATCCGTCGGTGTCGGTTTCCAGTGGATAACGGCAGTGGGTCCGCTGGCATTCAGTATTGCCCGGCCGCTGAATGATGTGGCCGCTGACCGGACCCAGGTATTCCAGTTCTCGCTGGGACAGACGTTCTAATGGCCTCTGGCCAACATCAACCAAAATGAGTTCAGGAGAAGTAGACATGGTTCGTATTTCACTGGTAGCCGCGATCATCGCTCTGTTCATGACTGGCCCGGTAATGGCTGAGACCAGAATCGGCGTGGTGGATCTGCGCCAGGCACTATTTTCATCGGAAGGGGCGCAGGCCTTCAGCGAGCGCCTGCAAGAGGATTTTTCCGGTGAGGAATCAGAGGTTCGCGAAGCCCAGGAAGAGGCGCGAAAGCTTCAGCAACGGCTGGAGCAGGACGGCGCGATGATGAATGAATCCGAACGCGACCGGATCACCGCACAGTTCCAGGAAAAAGTAAGGGAGTTCAATGTCCTCAAGCAGAGCCTTGACTCCAGGGTGGCAGACCGCAAGCAGGCCTTTCTGGACAAGGCCCGCCCGGACGTGGACGCGGCGGTTCAGGAACTGATGGAAGAACACAGTCTGGATATCATTCTGCCCAGCGAAGCCGTTGTTTTTGTAAAGCCGGAGATGAATCTGACCGGACAACTGCTGGAAAAACTGAACCGTTAATCGTCCGGAGTCCGGTCACTGGGCTCTGCCTGATCCATCTTCTGGGAGTGGATGATGCCAACATCTTCCTATCGACTGAGCGAAATCGTGGCCGGGCTCGGCGCGGAACTCAGGGGTGATCCGGACACTGAAATCGTCGGACTGGCAACACTTCAATCTGCCTTGCCGGGTCAGATTTCGTTTCTGGCCAACCCCTCCTACGTCCGTCATCTCGCCGATACCCGGGCATCAGCGGTAATCATGTCAGCCTCCGTTGCGGATCAGTACTCGGGCAACGCCCTGATCCTGGAAAATCCCTATTTTGCCTACGCCACCCTCAGCCACTGGTTTGACCCTGCCCCGGTGGCGGCCCCCGGTATTCATCCCTCCGCCGTGGTCGCGCCTTCCGCCTGGGTTGATGATACCGCCAGCATCGGGCCTCAGTCTGTTATCGAGGATGATGTGGTCATTGGCAAGGGGGTTGTTGTAGGCGCGGGTTCGATCATCGGCGCCCGTTGCCAGCTTGGCGAACACTCCCTGCTTCGCCCCCGGGTTACCCTGGCCCACGACGTCGTGATCGGCAAACGCTGTCATATTCTCAGTGGTGCGGTTGTGGGCTCCGATGGTTTTGGCCTTGCCAACGAGAAAGGTGCCTGGCACCGGATTGCGCAGATTGGCCGCGTGGTTCTGGCCGACGACGTTGAGGTGGGGGCAAATACCACCATTGACCGGGGTGCCCTGGATGACACCTACATCGGCAATGGCGTAAAGCTTGATAATCAGGTTCACATTGCTCACAACGTCATTATTGGCGACCATTGCGCCCTGGCCGGGAAGGTCGGCATAGCCGGCAGTACCCGCATTGGCAGTCATTGTGTGTTTGGCGGCGCGTGTGGGGTGGTCGGGCACGTTACCATCGCTGATAATGTCCACTTGACCGGCATGACAATGGTCACCGGCGATATCTCCGAGCCTGGCGTATACTCATCAGGAACGGGATCCGATACCAACCGCCAGTGGCGCAAGAATGCAGTGCGCTTCCGCCAGCTGGACAGCATGGCGCGGCGGATCAAGGATCTGGAAAAGAAACTGGAAAGCCGGGACCAAACCCAATGATGTATATTGACGAAATCCAGGAGTATCTGCCTCACAGGTTCCCTTTTTTGCTGGTAGACCGGGTTACCGAGGTCGAGAAAGGGCGGTTCATCAAAGGGTTCAAGAACATAACTCTGAACGAACACTATTTTGCCGGCCATTTCCCGAACAATCCGATCATGCCCGGCGTGCTGATTCTCGAGGCCATGGCGCAGTTGTCCGGTATCCTGATTTTCATGACGGTTGGCCGCAAACCGGCGGACGGTCTGGTGCAATACCTGGCGGGTTCCAGTAAGGTGCGGTTTAAACGCCCTGTGGTGCCAGGCGACAGGCTGACTATGGAGTCGACCATCATTACCGGAAAGCGCGGCATCTGGAAATTCGAATGCCGGGCCCTGGTAGACGACGAAGTTGTCTGTGTGGCAGAAATCATGACCGCTGAGAGAGAAGGCTGATGACAACAAACGACTGGTCGGGAGTTCACCCCCAGGCTATCGTGGATCCCTCTGCAAAGGTCGCCGACGGAGTCACCGTAGGGCCCTGGAGCTACATCGGTCCGGGCGTCGAGATCGGTGAGGGCACCGAAATCCTCTCCCATGTTGTGGTTAAAGGCCCGACAGTCATTGGCCGGAACAATCGCATTTTCCAGTTTTCCAGCATTGGTGAGGAGTGTCAGGACAAGAAGTACGCCGGCGAACCCACGACCCTGGTCATCGGTGACGATAACGTTATCCGCGAAAGCTGCACGATTCACCGGGGCACCGTTCAGGATCGCGGGGAAACGGTGATCGGCAACGGCAATCTGTTCATGGCCTACGTCCACGTTGCCCATGACTGCATGATTGGCAATAACACCATTCTGGCGAACACCACCACGCTTGCGGGCCATGTCTCGATTGGTGATTACGCCAT
>Ga0102937_1000341_pt1 | contig 20584 bp, 25 predicted proteins | sample SalPonR2_B_D1_MG_FD_78213 | JGI IMG/M metagenome (GOLD analysis project Ga0102937, IMG submission 78213) | Salt pond soil microbial communities from South San Francisco under conditions of wetland restoration - Salt Pond MetaG R2_B_D1_MG | ecosystem: Environmental > Aquatic > Marine > Intertidal... | reverse complement strand
TTTTGTCATTTTCTACAAAATTGATTTAGTGAATTTAGTGAATATGAAGTTTGCATCTTTTTTTAACTTTTCAGAATTAGTAATCACTATAAATTGATGAATTTTTGAATTTTTAAAACTATTGGTATAATGAATATTTCAAAGAATATAAAAATTATAAATTTATAAAACAAAAAAACCTGAAAAGAATATGAAAAGACTAAGTTTTAATGATCAGATTGCAAGAAATAAAAGAAAATCTTTTTTCTTAATAATTATTATTTTCTTGGTTTTCTTAGCTTTAGGATATGTAATTGCAAAAATATTTGCTCCTGGTTCTTTTTTTCTGATTATGATAATTGCTATTATATTCTCTCTAAGTTATGTTTTTGGAACTTATTATAACTCACATAAAATTGCTGTTAAATCTGTAGGTGCAAAACCTGCATCCAGAAAAAATTTCCCTCAATACCACAGTTTAGTTGAAGGAATAGCAATTTCTTCAGGAATGCCAAAACCTGATTTATATATAATGGATTCAAATCAAATAAATGCTTTTGCAACAGGAAGAAACCCTTCTCATGCTGTTATATGTGTTACTAAAGGAGCGGTAGAAAAATTAGATAAACGGGAACTAGAAGCAGTAATAGCTCATGAAATGGGACATATTGCAAATTATGATATGAGATACATGACAATTGCTACAGTTATGGTTGGTTTAATTGCAATAATCTCTGAAATATTTTTGTATAGTTTATGGTTCTCCGGGGGCAATGGAGGCGGCGGAGGAGATAATAAAGGAAATATAGTTTTCATAATAATTGGTATTGCCCTAGCTATTTTAGCACCAATAATTGTTCAGTTAGTTCAGGCTTCAATTTCAAGAAAAAGAGAGTTTTCAGCAGATGCTTCATCAGCAAAATATACACGTTATCCTGATGCTTTAATCAGGGCTTTAGAAAAGATAAAAAACGACCAACCAACTCCATATCAAAATAAAAATAAGAAAGTTAACAAAACCCTGGCTCCTTTATTTTTTTCAAACCCATTCAAGAATATGAATAATCTTGCAAAAACCCACCCTCCAATAGAAAAGAGGATAGAAGCTCTGAAAAAAATGTGATTTATCATCAAGTTTATAAATGTTATTTTATTTAATCAAATATGAAAGTATTAAAAATAATAGGCATTGTTTTTATAAGCATATTTCTTTTCCTGTCTTTATTAGCATATGGAACAACTGAAACCCTTGAAAAATCAACTACTTTTGAAAATATGGCAGGAAAAGTACAATCTATTTCAAAAGGATTTATCCAAGAAAATCTAAATATGACTCCAATAATAAATGAAGCCCTACCTTATATGCAATTATATTGTATAAATAACACAAATTATTCCTTTTCTCAAGAAGGATATGAAATTAATATTCCCTGTACAATTATTGAGGAAGGTACAGATTCAATAGTAAGCCACATAATAGATGAAACTATTGTTTCTCTTATACAAAAAAGTTATTATCAGCAGTACAGTTGTGAATTTATTGAATGCCTACAACAACAAAAACCTTTTATACTTGTATCAGAAAAAGCTCATAATTATTGGAAACAAAAATCAACATTATTCTTATTGATTTCAATAGGTTTAGCAGCATTATTATTCTTTTTAAATAAACATAAGTCTAATTTCTTTATCCTCTCTGGAGGAATTATTTTAGGAAATTCAATAATAATCTCTCAATTACCAATAATAAGCCAGAAAATAACAGAAAAAGCCCTTATGCCTGTAATATCTACTTTAAAACAACTAGGCATGTCTTCAGACATATTTGTAAAAATAATAGGGGTTTTCTTTTCAAAATACTATGAAGTTTATATATGGTTTTTAATTATAGGAATAATCTTTGTAGCAATAGGTATTTTATTAAAATTCTTTAATCTTGCTGAAAAAATTTCTCATATATTTGGTATTGGAAAAAGAAAATAACCAAATCTTTTTATATCCCTGCTTTTAGAAAAAACAATGCAAAAACACAAAAAGAAATGTATTGTAATGTTTTCTGGGGGTTTAGATAGTCGTTTAGTTATAAAAATAATGCAAGAACAAGGTTTTGAAGTCCTGGCCCTTTATTTCAAACTTCCTGTTGGAGGTGGATGTGGTTGTAATAATAAAGAAATAATTAATTTCTGTAAAAAAAATAAAACAAAATTAAAAATTATAGATTGTACAAAAGGCAAGAACTTAAGAGAATACTGGAAAACAGTAAAAAACCCAAAATACTGGAGAGGTCAAGGGGTCAATCCCTGTATTGATTGTAGATCTTTTATACTAAAAAAAGCTAAAAAAATAGCAGATAAAAAAAGAATTCAGACAATAGTGACAGGAGAAGTTCTTGAAGAAAGACCTCTAAGTCAAAAAAAAGACAGAATGCAAAAAATAACAAAAGAATCAGGATTAAAGGGAAGAATTCTAAGACCTCTTTCTGCTAAAGAACTAAAACCTACTGAAATAGAAAAAAAAGGTCTTGTAAAAAGAGAAGAATTTTATGATATAAAAGGGAGAAAAAGAGAAAAACAAGAAAGACTTGCAAAAAAGTTCAATATTACTTATCCTCAGCCAGCAGGAGGCTGCCTATTATGTGAAAAAAATCTTAAGAAAAGGTTTGAATTTCTTTTTGAAAGGGGTATCAAAGAAAGAGAAATTCCCTTGCTCAACACAGGAAGACATTTTATAATTAATAATTATTGGATTGTTATTGGAAGAAATAAAAAAGAAAATAAAATAATAGAATCTATAAAAAAAGGCAAAAAGATAAAAGCAAAATCCATAAAAGGAATAAAAAAAGGTCCTACAGCAATAATATTAAAACCATTAGATAAAAGAAAAAAAAGAAAAAAGAAAGAAATGATTAATAAAACAAAAGAAATAATCCAAACTTATTCTAAAAAAGAAAATAATAAAGAAAAAGAAAAATTTGAAAAATATAGGATTTAAAATAACAATTCTTTTAAACATCATCAGATATATAAAGATATGATAAGAGAAAAAAACCATGTTTTGGAATTTATAAAAGAAATGGAAAAACCTCTTACTTCTACAAAAATACAAAATTCAGCATACTTATTACAAACAAAAGAACAAGGATTTCCAAAAGGAACTTATAATTTTAACTACAAACCAGAATTTTTTATGAATTCTCCAAGACTAACATTTGAAATATCTGACTTAGAAAATTTTGGATATATAACAGAAGAAATTAAAAATAATAAAAGATTATTTTATTTAAATCCTGAATCAAATAATATAAAAAAAGAATTTTTTAATAAAAGGTATACTAATTTTTTAAAAGAGAATATTGAAAACATTGGATTAATCTCACTTGATAATTTTTTAATTGATAAATCTCTAACCAACAAAACAATTATTCCAAATGAAAAATTCCTAATAAATAAATCTCAACAAATAACAGGGATTGAAAATCAGGATAAACTAGAACAAGCTGCAAAAGCATCAAAAATATTCTGGAAACTATGAAAAAAGAACAAAAAATAAATTAACAAGTTTTATATAACCTTTATTTTTGCTATGAATATGTGTCAAGAATGTGAAAAAAACCCTGTATATGAATTTACCAATAAAAGAAAACTATGTAAGAATTGTTTTATTAAATGGTTTTTTAAAAAATTTTTATATACAATAAGAAAATTCAAAATGATAAGGCCAGGGGATGTAATTGGTTATGAAAATAAGGGAGATTTTAGGGGTGTGGTTTTAGAAGATTTATTAAAAGATTATTCAAAAAACATGGATGTAGAAATATATTCTTTACCTTCAAAAAAGAAAATAACAAAAAAAGCAGAAACCCAAACTCTTGATATTGCATCTTATAAAGTTATAAACGAATTAATAAGAGGAAGTGCTAAAAAATTTAAAGAGATTTCACCTAAAAAAGGTAAAACCATCAAACCTCTTTATTATTTTCTAGATCAAGAGATTGAAATATATGCAAAACTAAAAAACCTTAAATTTAAAAAAATAAAAAATAAAGAAAAAAAAGACAAAATTTCAATTTTTATTGACAATCTAGAAGAAAAACACCCTGAAATAAAAAGGGCAATAGTTCAAAATTACACTAAATCTTTTGATGAACATGTAAAATCATATAACAAAAAATAAATAAAATTATCTCCAGCTAACTTCAACCTCATCAGTTCTTTGTCTTGGTTTTATATCAATTTCTTTAAATTCTCTTGAGTCTTTTTTTGGATGATAGCCTATTCCTGATTTATTCATCTTTAATCCTAAATAAGCAATCATAACCCCGTTATCTACTAAAAGGTTTTTATCTGGAGAATAAAATTTTACCTCCCCTAACTTAAAATCTCTATTTTTACACATCTTTTTACACATATCCTGTAAACGAGAATTACAACCTACTCCACCACCCAGCAATAATTCTTTTTTCCCTGTATGTGCTAAAGCCCTTTCTGCAGTTTCAACTAACATAGCAAAAACAGTTTCCTGCATAGAATAGGCTAAATCTTCTTTTTTATATTTCCCTGAATCAAATTTTTGTTTTAGATTAGTTAATATTCCTGCAAAAGAAACATCCATTCCTTTAACCCTATAAGGTAATTCAATTAGATTGTTGCTTTTTTGTGCAACCTTTTCAACCTTTGGCCCACCTGGAAAACCAACATCAAGGTATCTTGCAAAATTATCAATAAAATTACCTACTCCTGTATCAAGGGTTTCTCCAAAAACCCTATATTTTCCTGAAGCATACGCAATTATTTGTGTATTTGCTCCAGAAGCATACAACATCACAGGATCTTTTGCATTAAATAAATCACCTATTTCTAAATGAGCAATACAATGATTTACAGGAACTAAAGTAATATTAAGTTTTTTAGATAATTCTTTAGAAAATTTCATTCCCTCAATTAAACAAGGAGGGAGTCCAGGAGCCTGAGAAAAAGAAATCAAATCAATGTCTTCTTCATTAATCCCAGCCTGATTTAAGGCCTTGTAATAAACATCCCAGGAAACCTCTTTATGATGTTTTGCAGAATCCATAGGAATTATTCCTCCTGTCTGAGTTGTATACATATCTTTAACATTAGCTAATATCTCTGTATTATTTTTTTCCTCATTGTAAGAAATAATTCCAATACCAAAAGTATGGGCTGTAGATTCTATTCCAAGAACAATTTTTTTTCTGTTTTTCATGAAAAAAAATATAATAATAATTATAAATAACTTTTGATAATAATGTTCATGAAAAAAGAATTTATTGAAACCAATAGTTTTACATTAAATAAATACTTAAATAATCTTATTCTAAAAAACAAAATAAAAGGCATTGAATCAATAGAAACAATAACTGATGATTTTAATAAAGCTGGCAAAAGAGAGAATCATTTCACAAGAGGCATAAATCCTTGTATTGGAGTATTATTCTATAATAAAATAACAAAGAATAGTTATATCTTACATACACCCCTCATAAAAGATTCAGAACTTGTATCAAAAATAATTCATATAAGCAAGGAATCGGGAAATAAAAAAGAAAATATTCTTGTAGATTGTTATGGAGCTTCAATAGACTCAGACATGGATAAAAAAGGGAAGTATAATCTAGAAATATTAGGGGACAGAAAATATACTGAAAAAATGATTAAAAAAATATTCCCAAAAGAGAATATTTCATTTAATTGGATGGAAGGAAAAGGAACATCAATATATTTGGATAAAAAACAAGGCAAACAATATGTATTTACGAGAAAATTATCTCTATAATAATTTTATCAAACCATTTAACTAAAAATCCCAAACATCCTTAAAAATAATAAAAAATAAACAAAATAAAAAAACCTAATCAATTATTGCTGATTATTTCTTTTTCTTCTTTTTAGAAGCTGATTTCTTTTTTGTTGTCTTCTTTTTAGAAGCTGATTTCTTTTTTGTTGTCTTCTTTTTAGTGGCTTTCTTTTTAGAAGTTTTCTTTTTTTTCTTTTTACCACCTCTAGCCATTTTAGCTTCACACACATTACCATTAGAATCTACATAGTAAAGGTGTCCTGGCTTTCTTTCAACAACATTCTTCTTTACGATTTTTCCCATGTTGCACCTCCTTTTTATTTAAAAACCCCATTTAAAATGGGATGAGATCATACAATGATTCATATAAATATATTGTATACAGGGTATTTAAATCTTTCTAAATATCGTCGGTATCTATTAAAATTTTTTTACTATCTCCTCGAAACAACTATTTAGAGGTATCTCTAATAGTTTACTAAATCTTGTCGACGGAGAAATAAATTTTTTCCAAGGATAAACTATTCTCTTTTCAATAATATTATTATCGTCGTCAAGCCATAAAGCAAGAAAAGGAAAAAAAACAAAAAAAGAATGAATTGGTTCTTTTGTGCATTTATTAAATTCAAAAAGTAATATGGGGCTTTTTTCTTTTTTACGAAACATCAATCCTCTTGCCATCCCTAATAAAGAAAGTCTTTTTATATAACAATCAGAAATTTCTATTTCTTTTTTCTCTTTTTTTATTTTCATGATACAAAAAAACAAAAGAAGTTTATAATTTTATTGAAAAATAGTTTAGTAAAAAAATAAAAAATAAACAAATTAAAACCACCTTCTTAATCCTCTTTGCTTTTCAGACAAATCTTCTTTTTCCTTATTTTTCTTTTTTTTGTATTCTTTATACATTTTATTCACATTTCTTTCTGTAACAAAATTATGATGTCTAAAACCCCCTCCAAAAGTTTTGGGTATATGCATTAATTCATGAATTATTGTTTTTACTTTTTCTTCATCAGGAAGCTTATCAAATTTTTCACTAAGAAATTCTATTGCATAAAAAGCTTTAACTCCCATTGCTCTTTGCATTAATTTTCCCATAGTATGACATCTTGCTATAGTATTTCTTGAAGTAGAGCCATAACTTCTAAAACATTTTATTCTGCTTATCTGAACATGAGGAAATAAAAAAATACATGCTTCTTCTGCAATTATTTGTAAATCTGGAGCAAATTCATATTTCATTTTATATCAAACCTCATATAGTCTTTCCAAAGACCACTTTCTTTTTTAATTATTGTTATATTATCTAAATCTAAAACAAATATTGGTCTTTCTTTTTCATTAATAAGATATTTTTTTATTTCATAAAATTTTTTTCTGTCTTCTGGAAGAGCAATAGTAGAATGAAAATTATCCTCAATTAAATCATATTCATTAAAATCAACAAAATCCAATCCAGAAATACTTTTCATAAATCTTCTGAATGTTTTTTTTGATTTTTCAGGGAAAATAGCATTTATATACAAAACCTTTTCTTCAAAATTTCCAAAACCATTAAGGATTATTTTTGATTTTTTTGTGGCTTTTGTAAAACTATCAAGTGTTTTTTCAAGCTCTCCTGTATATTCAGTTTCAAAAAGTGATTTAAATGTTATATGAGGATTTATCTTTTTGTTTAGGTTTTTTGTTTTAAACTTCTGAGAAATGTCATTTACCAATTCATTCTGGTATCTTTTTGTATCCTCATCAAGTGAATAAACTATAGCATATTTCATTTTATTTTAAATACATGAGATTTAATAATTAAATATTATATAAAAGATTACATTTACTCAATCATAATAACTTATTCCTTAACCTCAACAGTCTTCCATCTGGAAGTATATCCTTTTTTTATTTTTACCTCTGAATCAAAACTTTTTGAAAGTAACTTAATTAATTCTATGTTTGCTTTATTGCCTTCTGGAGAAGACTTTAATTTAACAAAATAAAAACCCTCTATTCCTTTTTCAGAATGAAGGTCATCAGAAAGCCTTTCAACTCTTTGTTCTCCTGCATTAGGTTTAACTTTAACTTTTATTAACATCTTATTTCTTTATGAATACACTAATAAAATAAAAAATAATATACTATAAATATTTTTAGGAATTTTTAAAAAGATTACTTCCTTTAAAAATATATGATTTTAGTTTTTATTGGCCCTCCGGGAAGTGGAAAAGGAACCCAAGCAAAAATAATATCAAAAAGACTATCAATCCCTCATATCTCCACAGGAGAGATTCTCAGAAATTCTAAAGAAAAAACAAAAAGAGAAATAGAGAAAATAACAAAAAAAGGAGGACTAATAAACAATAAACTAATGTTTAATCTGCTTAATAGAAGAATAAAACAAAAAGATTGTGAACAGGGTTTTATATTAGATGGTTATCCAAGAAATTTAAAACAAGCAAAAAAATTAGATAAAAAAATTGGTTTTGATAAAATAATAGAAATAGAAACTTCAGAAAAAGTTTCTATAAAAAGGATACTAGGAAGAAGGCATTGTTGTGGGTGTGGTAAAAAATACAATATTAAAATTAAAGAATTAAGACCAAAAAACAAAGAATATTGTGATTTATGTGGAAAGGAATTAGTTAAAAGAAAAGATGACAATGAAAAAACAATCAAAAAAAGATTAAAAATATACAATAAAATAACAAAACCCCTAATTAAAGAATATAAAAATAGAGTTATAAAAATTAATGGAAATCATTCTATAAAAAAAGTTGCAAATCAAATAATTAAAGAACTTAAAGATGAAAAACTAATCTGATACTATTTCTGGGGTTAATTTTCTTAATTTTTTAACAATATTTGGATCTTTTAATTCACTATCATCCAGGGGAACACAAATACCCTCAATTTCTCCCTTATTATTTAGATTTAGGGAATAAGGACATCTTGCTAATTTCCCGGGAGGTGTTCCTGAAGTGTCTAAAATAATCTTATCTTTTTTTCTTTCATGTCCTGCCTTAATATTAAACTTTGTTTTTTCTGAAACCATGTCTGCCCATTTTTCAATAAAACTTTTTTTAGTTTTTTTACCCCATGAAAAATATTTTTTATAAAAAGAAGCAGGAACATCTCTGTTTAATAAAATATAAATATGAAAACCAGAACCAGTCCATAATGATTTAATCCTAAATCCCTTATTTTCTTTTTTACTAACATTCTTATTTAGTGTCTCCTTAAGTTCCTTGTCTTTTTTTATGATTCTTATTAATTCCAAAACAGCTTTTCTTGCATCCTCTTGAGTATAATTTTCACCATGATCTATATCCATAAATATTCTATCCATATGTTTTCCTTTTTCTTTATTAAAAGCATAATGCATTTCTACCATCTTCCTTGGAACAAAATAATGCCATATTTTTTCTTGTCTACTATCTAGCTTATCTCTTACTTCCTTAAGGTCGTCTGCCTTACGTAAAGACATTAATTTTTTTCTATTATTTTTTAATAATTCAGAAATATACAATGGTTTTTCTTTACTCCCTCTTTTTACAATAAAATCCCCTTCATTATATTCTGGTAAATATATCTTAGTAGCTATCTCTCTTGTATCAAGAAATTTCTTAAGAAAATTTTTCTTTTTTTTAAAAATACGATTATAATAAGATAAGCAATCAAGCTGTCCTGTTTTATATAGAACCCTTTTTTCAGTTTTATCCCTCTTTTCCATTAAAAAAACAAGGTTTTAAATTTTATAAACTTTTTTTAAGTTTAACTGGATTAGTGTCTAACTCCCCTCTTATATATTTTTTATAGTCTTTATAATCTTTTTTTAATTCTTTATATCTTTCAGAAGAACCTCTATTTCCCTTATATATAACCCTATATTTGTCCCAAATTTCCTTAACTTCCTTAATAGGTGCTTCTTCTTCTATAAGTCTTTCAAGTGCAGCACCATACCTTCTTTCCTGGTTATCTAGATAAAACAAGTATTCTTTTCCCTGCTCTTCTTCAGGATCATATCCAGTATAAGGCACCATTTTTAATAATAAACAAACATAAACAAACATTAAATATTTTATTATAATTTAATACTTATTTTATAATTAATTTTCTAACTGTTCTCAATCTTCTTCATCTTCAGAATCATCTTCTTCAGGAAATTCATGTAGTCCTTTATCAAAAACATTCTCTATATAATTTTCAACATCCTCTATTTTTTCGAATTTGTAATTTTCTTTATAATCCTCATTATGAAATAAACATTCATCCTGATTATAGTCTCTACATATTTGAGGTCTCTTATTATAGATAGTACACCAACCCTTTTCATCAAGATACTGGCAAGGAGTTATAAATTCCACATACCATTCATTATCTTCGTCAACAAAAACATTAATGCTTTTATGACAAACATACCATTTTATATCTTCAAAGTCTTCTAAATTCTCAGGACAATCTATCTCAATTGCAACATACTTACAACACAATGCATTACAACCTTCACATGTTTTAGGTTGATTATTTTTTTGGTTTTCTTCTTTTTCTTTATCTAAATTCATTTTCATCAAAAAATAGAATAAAGAATGTTTTTAAATCTTGCACCTAAAAAATAAGAAAATATTTTATTTAGACATAATTTCAAGAGCATCTCTATGTTTTAACTCATAGTCTTTTCCAAGAGGTTTTTTTGTTCTTGCATCAATTGCTTTAACAAACCCTCGCCCGAAATCACTATGAAGAGAATAAGCAAAATCCAATGCAGTAGAACCAGGAGGCATTAAAAAACAATCAGGTAATACATTTCCCTTACTATCTTCTAGTTTATTTGCAGAAGCAGGAAAAACAGCTATGTATTTTAATAAACTAAAAACTGCTTGATTTAAAACTGACTGGACTCCTGTTCCTTCAAGAAAAACATCCAAAACATTTTTCTTTATCTTATCAAGAGCTTGTTTTTGTTTTTCTCCCAGTTCTTTTAAAATCTTAAAATCCCTTTCACCAGGAACATATTCTATTAAACCTGCTTTTGAGGCCTGTCTTAGTGCTAGTTCAGAATCAGCTGAACAAGGAACAATGTTAAGGTGAGGAAAATCTGACCTTAATTTATTGTAATTCTCCTTTCCTTTTTCTTCATCAACTTTATTAGCAGCTATTATCATAGGTTTTGATTTTTTCCTTAATTCAGAAACAAAATTTTTTAACTGCTCTTCAGACCATGTTTGTGGTTTTTCTGAAAAATCCAAAAAAAGTAAAACTTCCTTTACATGTTCTTGTTTAACTTTTAAACCTGATAATTGCCTTACAACCTCATCCTCAATTTTTCTATCTTCTACTTCAACTTTTCTGCATATGTTTTTCCATGATTTACTTAATATATTATAAAACCAATTATCAAGTTCTTGTTCAAGAAATTTTACATCTTCATTAGGATTATGGGTTGGTTCACTTAATTCTTCTCCTTTTTCATTTGTTTTTCCTGAGACATCTACAATATGGATAAATACATCAGCTTCTCTTAAATCATCAAGAAACTGATTTCCAAGTCCCTTTCCTTCACTTGCTCCAGGAACTAATCCTGCAACATCTGCAAGCTTAACTGGAACAAATCTTTTATGATTTATACAAAAACCATAATTAGGATTACATTGAGCAGGTTTTCCATTTTTTTCAAATTCTTTATCAACACACTCTATTTTTACATAACCCACACCAGTGCTTGAATCAATTGTTGTAAAAGGGTAAGAAGCAATATCTACTTCTGCCATAGTTGCAGCCTTAAAAAAAGTACTCTTTCCTACCGATGGTTTTCCAACTAATCCTAATAACATTGTAAAGAAACATAAAGAAAGGACTTTATAATTTTAATGGATAAAAATCACTTTTTAAATAAGCTTTCTAAATTATCATAAAGCTCTTTTTCAGTTCCATTATTTTTAATATTAAAATCTGCCATTTCCATACATTTTTCTAAATTTTGATTAGACTTATTTTTAGAACTCATTTCCCTTAATTCATCATTCTTGAATTTATCAAAACCAATAAAATCAGAATCACTCTTTCTTTTTTTTATTCGTTTATATCTCTCTTCCAAATTAGCATCAACAGCAATCATATAAAAATCATTGAAATTTCTTAAATAGAGTATTTCTTCAGGATTTCTCAAACTTTCAATAACAATATCCTCTCCTTTTGAATTATTGTATATCTCTCTTACTAAAAAGTCATTTCCCTGGTTTTTTCTTAATTCATTTCCTTTTTCAATAAGATTATCTCTATCAAGAGGTTTGTTTTCTTGTTTAAGTTTTTCTTCTATAAAAGACCTAACAGAATAATGATTAAAACCTTTTTTAACAAAATATTCAACAACTTTATTTTTACCAGAACCATAGGTTCCTGTTAATCCTATAATCATATAATATCCAAAACACTTTAATTTAAAAAAATAACTTAAAAAACAATAACAACAAATTTAAATAAGGTTTTTTCCATAAAAATACAAGCAGTAAGAAAAACGAGCCTGTAGCTCTATGGAAATTTCCAATTCAAAGGGAAAGATTCCATTGTAGGGACAGGCGAGAGAAACGAGCCTGTAGCTCAGCTTGGTCAGAGCGCTGGTCTTATATGACTACAATTCACTTTGTTTGAATTGTATCTCTCTGGACTCATAATAGAGAGGTCTAAGAGAGCCAGAGGCCCTCGGTTCAAATCCGAGCAGGCTCATCAAAATTTGAACCTTCGGTTTATTGTGGGTTTCCGCTTAAAACAATAGAAAGACGCAATAGGTCAAATATCATTGATAGAGGCCCAAATCCGAGCAGGCTCATGTTTTCCCCTTTGGGGACGCGCGTCCAAAAAGGTGAAAGGAGGTTAAAGAAAAAAGATGTTTTTACAAAGTCAGACACTTATGAATGGAGGTGAAACAATAAATATTGGTTTAAAAGATGCTTTTCTGGGAGGCGCACTCTCAGGAGTTGCATTGGGCATTGCAATTTTAGTTATTGTTTTGGGTTTTCTAGCTTATTGGGTGTATACTTCTTTTGCATGGATGACAATTGCAAAAAAATTAAAGTATAGATATCCCTGGTTAGCATGGATCCCTTTTGCAAGAACCTCTATGATATTTGAATTAAGAGGATTCCATTGGGCATTAGTATTTCTTTATCTTGTGCCTATATTAGGATGGATAGCTATCTTGGTTCTAACCATAGTTTCATCATGGTACATTCTAGAAAAAAGAAAGTATCACGGATGGCTTTCTTTGTTACTAGCAATATCTTCTCTACCAATACTTGGAGAATCACTAATGAGTTTAGCTTCAATTGGTTGGTTAGTTGTATTGGGATTAGTAGCCTGGAAAGATAAAAAGTAATTTTTAAAGGAGGGTAAAACCTCCTATTTCTTTATTTTTTATCATTATTTATTCAGATACTTTTAAAAAGCAAGTTTTACAATTATTCCTAAGATTATTTGATTTAAACCAAAGCCCCGGTAGTACAGAGGCCAAGTATGCAGCCCTTTCAAGGCTGTGACCCGAGTTCGAATCTCGGCCGGGGCGTATTGTTCTTATTATAAAAGTGGTTTTATTGGGGGTTTTTAGTGGAAGAGATTTGAACGAGCAGAGGAGAATCTCGGCCGGGGCGTATTGTTCTTATTATAAAAGTGGTTTTATTGGGGGTTTTTAGTGGAAGAGATTTGAACGAGAAAAAATTATCTAAGTAATATATTGTTGTTCCTATTTGGTTACAACATTACCAAAAGATTTATAAAGTTTAAAACATTACAAATAATAAGAAAAACAATTAAACCCAAACACAATAAAATTAAAAATGGCTGACAAAAAAGAAGAAAAATCAGAAGAAGAAAAAAAGAAAGAAGCAAACAGAGATTTTGCTTTAGAAATGATGAAAGATGAAAGTATGAGAAACCTTGCTGGTGCATACTTACTTGAAAAAAGAGATTTTGGTAAAGATATTAAAAATGCTGCTAAAAACACCTTAGTTGGAAAATCTCTTCAAGATGGAATGAAATATGTTGACATGAACCAACTTCTCCAAGAAGGAGAAGACGGTGAAAGCTATATGAATAATAGTGTGAAAGTTAAAGAGATGGTAGAAGGAGCATATACTGTTTTTGAAAATAATCTTGTATATATGAAAGTTAACGATGTCTTAAAAGACATGGGAGCAAATGAGGATAAAAAATATGGTGAAAAATACGTAAAAGACCTTTTGAATGATAAAAGTACAAAAGAATATGGGCAACACCTTCTTGGTCTTTACACAGAAAACTTCACATATAAAACATCTTCTGAAGCAAGCAAAAAATACTCAGATAATATAATTAATACAATTAATGAAAATGGATTAGAAAAAATGGTAAAGGGAAATAAAGAAAAACAAAAACAAGAATAATTTTTTATTTTTTAGAACTAAATCATCCAACTGTTTTTTTAACTAATTTAGCCATTACATTAAGAAACTCATCAGCCCTTTCCTGCCATTTGTCTATTTCAACACCCTGTAAATCTGTTATTTCTCCATGAGAAATCTTTTTATGCAAATCCATTAAATCCTTATACCATTCTACATATTTTTCCTTTAAATGACCTTCATTAACAAATGCAAGTTTAAGATTAAATGGTATGTGTTCTGGTGAAGCTGGAAAATATTTTGCAGAAATTAATGCTGCATGTGATGCATCAACCATAGACCAAAAAAGTCCTTCAATAGCTCCCAACTCAGAAGACTTGCTCCTTGCAATATGACTGGGGGCCCTTTGTAAACAGGTATAAATTGCTTCTGGAGAAGCTTTTATTTTTCCTTTTAATAACATTGCTTTTAATGGTCTAAAAAAACCAGCAACATCAACCATTGCTTGTCCATATCTTAAAATATTCAAAACAATTGGATCTCCTCTCAATATATCTTCCCACCATGTAGATAATTTTATGGTATTTATATGTAAACTCTTTTTATAAGGATTATTTTCAATGATCTTATTTAGTTCTTCTCTATACCATGCAATTAACTCCTGGTCCCAATCTATTGAAACATCGTCTACAACAATTATAATGTCTATATCAGAACCAGCCACTCTTTCTCTTTTTGCAGTTGAACCAAACAAAACAACTGATTTAGTCATTTTATCAAATTTTTTATAAACTTTTAATGCAAAATCCATTGCAATATCTCTTTCTTTTTCTATTTTCAATGTAGGTAAATCTGGTTTTTTTGTTTTCTTTTTTTTAGATTTCTTTTTTTCCTTCTTTTTCTTATCAGAACTACCTGACTTTTTAGAAGATTTTTTTGAAGCCATATTAATATTTCCCTCTTTTTAATAAAAAAATAAAGATTATTAGGTTTTTAAATTTAGTGATATTTTTTTTATTAATTATTTATTTTGATTAAAAATTATTCCATTTGATTTCCTGAAAACCTGCTTCCTCCTGCCCCCATTCTTTGCCCTCCTAGTTCCTGAGGCAAATTTGAAAAACTAGGTATGCCATAATTTTCAAAATGTCCTGGAGGCAACATTTGTCCGTGTCCTGAAGAATAACCTTGTTGAAAACCCATTGATTGATTCCAGTAAGGTTCTCCTTCCTCATAAATAGGAGATCCCATCCCTTCTAAAGTATAAGGGTGAGGGGAAGTTCCAAAATGCTGTACAAAGCCCCCTGCTTCTACGATTTTTCTCATTTCTTTTGTTTTTCCTTGCTTTTCTAATTCCTCTAAAAGTTCTTTATTAGGAACATTCCCCATTCCAGGAGGAAGATGTGAATCTGAATAACCAAAATTATCTGCCATATGTACATGTTTTACATGTTTAGATATTTTTTTAGACTCACCAATTAAGTCTTTATCTGAAAACCCCTTTTTTTTAGAAATATTCAAATGCCCTAAATCAAAAGTCATACCAATAACATCATCTGCTGCTTTTTTAGCCTTGTCTTCACTTAATCCCAAACCACCCTTATTTTTTGGTTTAGTAGCTCTATTAACAAATTTTTTCTTAGATTCCATAATCAGATTATTCATATCATCCATATTACCAGAAAAAGCCATGCCTGTATACATATTTTCTATATTAATCATAGGGGCCTTTTTTCCATATTTTTTATAAGCATTTAATGCAACATTTCCAAAAGTTGTTGCAGACTTATCAAGAGCAAAATCTTCAACCCTAACAAATTGTCTAGGTGTTACTTCTTTCAAACCATCAATCATTTGTTGTATAGCTTCTGATTGTAATTTTAAATCCCCTGGATTCTCTTTTAATTTTTTTACTTTTTCTCCATACCTTTCTGAAAGCTTTCTTAGTTCTTTTTTGTCTTCTTCACTATCACAAAATTTCCAAGCTTTATCAAAATTACTTGTCAATTGTTGTTGTAAATCATCTAAATATGTTTGTGCGTTTTCAAGTGCTTTATATCCTTGTTTTACCTCTTCTCTATTTTCCAATACCCAATCTATTTTTTCTTTAGGGGTATTCTGTAAAATCTTCATTGCTTTTTGTATGTGGGGGCCTTGTTTTTCTATTATTTCGTCAACCCTGTCTTTATTAAAAAAAACCTGATTCAACTCATTATCCCATTTGGAAGCATTTTGATTTGCTAATTTTGATTCAGGATCCATGACTCTCCCTTTTTCAAAATTTTTTAAACCAGGATAATATCTTTCTTCTTTTTCAACAAGATTAACGGGTTTGCCTTGTTCTCTATCTATAACAATTAATTTTTCTACTTCTTTTTCTCCCTCTTTACCCCCTTTTTTTGGAATCCATTCAGACCCTCCCATTGCTGCAGAATGCATCACAACAGGGACTCTCTCTTTATCACTCATTTGAGAAGCCTTTTCAACAACATTACTCAATTGTTTCTCAACCAATTCTCTATTGTTCTCACTCCACCCTTGTTCTCCAATACCTGAAGGTTCTATTTGTGCGGGGGCATGAACTGATAATTTAGTTCCAGTAAGTTTAGCCATTCTATTCAATTCCTTAAAATGTTGTTTTGGTATCTGGTCAAAAACCTCTGGTTGAATAGAACTAACTTCTATAGGAACCATCCCTTGATTAATTAATTTATTAACTTCCTGTATTTGATTAGCTGTATCTGGTTTTGTTGAAGCACCCATTGTACTTGCTTTAGCCCTATAACCAGTAAAAGCACCACTATATGCTTTATTAGGGTCTAAACTAGAGTAACCTCCTTGATATTCTCCTAATGAATAACCTCCTTTTTTTGCCATATTATCTAATATGAATTCTTATTTATTAAATTATCTAATACTGTATTTTTTATTTTTTTCAAAATAAAAAAAATCTTTTCCTTTATCTGTCATTATTGATAATTCATTTTCAGGTGTTTTTTTCATTTTTATATCAACAACATAATTTTTTTCTAAATCACTCTCTTTTTTTATGTTTGGATTTGAATGAAAACTTGCTCCCATTGAATTAAAAAAATCCTCTCTTTTTTTAAAATCTTCTTTAGAAAGAGGAACAATTATGTCCTTTTCTTCTAATGAATTACCTGTGTCTTGGTCATACTTTTTAAAGGAACCATAGTTTGATTCAAATGAATTGTAGAATTTTTCACCATCCTTATTTGTTTTATCTGGAACAACATTTTCAAGACTATTTTCAAGAGAACCAGATCCATTATCCATTTTTCTATCACTTGTATTATTATTCTCTTTATTTTCCTCTGATCTCTCTTTATAATTTTTAATTAATGCTGTTTCTTTATTCGAAAAATCTCTTGTTTTCCATATTCCTTGGGGTTTATTAAAAAATTTTTCTTTATTATCTACTTCACCCTGAGAAAATGTTTTTTCTTTTATTTCTAAATTATCATCTTTAAAATGGACTTCTTCAGAAGAGTCTTCTTCTTTTTTAGTCTCCTTATTTTTTTCATTAGTCTCATTTTGTCTTTCTGCTTCTTTTTCAGATTCTTTTCCAGAAGATTTTTCTTCTGATTTTTGTTTCTTTTTCTCTTGATTGTCATTCAAAATTTCTGATTCTAAATTGTCTTTTTTAGCTTCATCAGAAGATATTTTTTTCTTAGAAATGTTTTTAAAAGATTTTTTATACTTTCTTTTACCCATATATTCCTAAAAAAACTAAAATATATAAGTTTTTTTAAAATTAAACTATTTAAAAATAAAATGAAAATCCAAGAAAAAGTAAAAGAAACCCTCAAAAAAGCAGGTATAGAAGACAAAAAAGAAAAAATAATTGTAGCCTTGTCTGGAGGAAAAGATTCTACTGTGACTGCATACATATTAAAAAAATTAGGATATAATATTGAGGGGTTACATATAAATCTAGGAGTTGGAAAATATAGTGATGATTGTCTTAGGTTGGTTAAAAAATTATGTAATGAATTAAATATAAAATTACACATCTATGATCTAAAAAAAGAACAAGGAAAGTCCATGCATTTTTTTTGGGATAAAATCAAAAAAGAAAAAAAACTAACTACCTGCTCTATTTGTGGTGTTTTTAAAAAATGGATTTTAAATAAAAAAGCACGTGATCTAGAAGGAGACAAAATAGCAACAGGGCACAATCTTGATGATGAAGCTCAAACTGTTTTAATAAATTTCTTCAAGGGAAGCCTTTCCCTAAGTGAAAAATCAGGGGTAATTACAAAAGAAATACAAGATGAAAATTCAGATATATTTATTCCAAGAATTAAACCCTTGTTTAATATAGCAGAAAAAGACATTCTTAAATTTGCAAAAGAGAAAAAAATGCAATTCCTTACTGGTTCATGTCCATATGCTGAAGAATCCTACAGAATACAGGTTAGAAGGTTTTTAAGCAAAACAAAAACAAAAGAAAAAGAAAATATATTAAAAAACTTCAAAGAAATGCAAAAAACAAACAAAAAAGAGAATAAAAAAGAAATTAATTTTTGTGAAAATTGTGGAGAACCTTCAAAAGGAGAATTATGTAAAAGATGTGAATTATTAAAATTATCGAAAAAACAATAAAAACAAAAACTCTTGTTTTGAGTTAACCACTAAAAAATTGCATGTCACTTTTTTCAAATAGTTCTAAACATTTATAAAAGAGCACCAACAAAATCAATTGTCTTACACAAGTTATAGTAATAAAAAGACTAAAGCTATACAATATATTGTATATTAATGTAAAAATTGATTTAAAGAAAACCTAAGTTGTATTACAAATGAAATGTCCATATTGTTCATCCACAGACTCTGTAGTTACAGATAAAAGAGATTCTCCATCTGGAACCAGAAGAAGGAGAGAATGTCAAAAGTGTAAAAAAAGATATACTACATACGAAAGAATAGAAAAAACAGACCTTTATATTATTAAAAAAGACAAAAGAAGGGAAAAATTTTCAAGAGAAAAATTAGAAAAAGGTATTGAAAAATCATTTGAAAAAAGACCTGTTCCAAGAGAGGAAATCACAAAATTAATTGATGGAATTGAAGCTAAATTATGGAGAAAGGGGCAAAGAGAAATTAAAAGTTCAATAATCGGGAATTTGGTTGCAAGAAAAATAAGAAAATTAGATAAAATAGCTTACATAAGATTTGCTTCAGTTTACAAAGATTTAGGAAATATTCAGGATTTGAAACAGGAACTAAATGAATTATAATAAAAAACAAAAAATGGCAAAAAAAGAAGTAAAATATGAAGATATTGGAAACCACAAAGTAGAAGGATACCCTGATTATGTTACTTCTAGAGGTTTAAAAAAACCTCTTAATAAAAACCAATGGTTTTCATTACAAAAAAAATATCTTCAAAGAGATGACGATGGTTATTTAATGGAGAATCCAGGACAAGCAATATATAGAATGGCAAATTCAGTTGCTAATGTGGAAAGAGAACATGGAAAAAATAGTGAAGAAGTAAAAAAATTCACAAAAGATTTTTATGAAATAATCTCGCAAGGTTATTTCTCACCTGCAGGAAGAATATGGACAAACACAGGAACAGATATTAAAGGATTATTTAATTGCTATGTCCTTCCAGTTAAAGATGATTTAAATGAAATATTTGATTCTGTAAGAAAAGCTGCTATTATACACAAAAATGGAGGGGGAACAGGCTATAATTTTTCAGAGATAAGGCCAAGAGGGACTTATGTAAAAAAATCTCAGGGAATTGCTTCTGGACCTATTTCATTCATGTCCCAATTTGACTGGGAAACAAAAGTAATCAACTCAGGAAACAGAAGAGGAGCAAATATGGGAGTATTAGACATAAATCATCCAAATATACTTGATTTTATATATGCTAAAAGTAAAAAAGGTGAAATAACTAATTTTAATGTGTCTGTGGGAATTTATAATAAATTCATGGAATCTCTTGAAAATGGAGGATATTATAACCTTGAATTTCCAACAGGAACCCCTTTTCACTATTCAAGATTAGAATCAATGGTAAAAAATATAGAAGAAAATAAACTTGGTGGTTCTGAAGTTGGAGAAAAACCAAAACCTTCTTCATTAAAATTTGATTCTGAAAATATTAAACCAGGAAAAACCAAAGTAATAGACAACCTAACAGGAAAGGAAGCAGGAAGAATTAATGAAGAGGGGATAGTCCAGCTTGATTCTAATTATGTTTTTAATAGGATGTCTGAATTAGCATGGGAAACAGCAGATCCAGGAGTTATATTTATTGATAATATAAATAAAGACAATCCTTTAATAAAAACTCAAGGACCTATGACCGCTACTAATCCTTGTGGAGAACAACCCCTCCATCCTTATGATGCCTGTAATCTAGGAAGCATAATTCTCGGAAATTA
>Ga0102937_1000339_pt1 | contig 20659 bp, 18 predicted proteins | sample SalPonR2_B_D1_MG_FD_78213 | JGI IMG/M metagenome (GOLD analysis project Ga0102937, IMG submission 78213) | Salt pond soil microbial communities from South San Francisco under conditions of wetland restoration - Salt Pond MetaG R2_B_D1_MG | ecosystem: Environmental > Aquatic > Marine > Intertidal... | reverse complement strand
GATCTGAAAGTCGGCCCGACGATGGTGGATCTCGCCGGGTCGCAGGTCGACCACGGCGGCAGCTGCCGTCACACGCGGCTGCGTCGATCCTGCACACGACCGAGAGGCGAACAACGTGAACACCAACCACAGCAGCATTTCCGCGCGACGGGCAGCCCGGAGGCCGGCCATCGCGCAGCGGACCGCCCGACGCCGACTCCTGGCATCCGTGCTCGCGTTCGGACTGATCGGAGCGGCATGTGCGAGCGACGACGATCCCGAGTCGGAGGCGGCGAGCGAATCCGCTGCGACGACGGAAGCACCCGCGACCACCGAGGCACCTGCCACCACCGAGGCGCCGGCGACCACGGAGGAGGCGACCACCACGACCGAGGCACCACCACCGTCGGAGCCGTTCGACGTCTCGCTCGCCAATCTCGTCGGGCGGCCGGCCGAGACGAATTCGATGAACGGCGTCAACGTGTCGCCCGTCGACGGCAACGTGTACGTGGCGAGTGTCTCCGGGAGCGAGATCACGGTCCACGACCCCGAGACCGGTGAGATCGTGGAACGGCTCGGCGCCGACCTCGGGATCAACGGCCCCGACGACGTGTACGTCACCGACGACGGCACCGTCTACTGGACCGACCTGCTCGGCGGCAACGTCGGCATGCTCACGCCCGACGGCGTGGTCAAGACACAACAGGTGGGGCCCGGCGTCAATCCGATCACCATGTCCGACGACGGCCGGCTCTTCGTCGCCCGGATCTTCCTCGGCGACGGCCTCTACGAGCTCGATCCCATGCTCGAGGCGCCGCCGATCCCGCTCGACGAGACGCTCTCGGGCCTGAATGCGTTCGACTTCGGACCTGACGGGCTGCTCTACGCCCCGTCGTTCTTCACCGGCGAAGCTCTCCGCATCGACGTCGACGCGGATGTCATCACTCCTGAGGTGGTGGCATCCGGCTTCGGCACGACGTCGGCGGTGAAGTTCGACTCGGCCGGCGTGGCGCATCTCGTCGACCTCGCTGCGGGTCAGGTGTTCGCACTCGACCTGGTCGGAGGCGAGCACGAGATGCTGCTCGACATCGAGGGCACGATCGACAACATCGCCTTCGACGCCGAGGATCGACTGTTCGTGATCGCCGGCAACGACAACCAGATCATCCGCGTCGACGACGAGGGCACCACCGAGCTCGGTGAGCCCGGCCTCGGGCTCCCGGGCGGCGTCGCCGTGTCACCGGACGGCACGATCTGGGTCGCCGAGTTCTTCGCGATGCGCGGCTTCGACCCGGACGATCTCGACAACTGGTCGGCGTCGTTCTACGACGGATTCTCCGCCCCGGGTGAGGGCTTTGCCGGTGCGGCGACCGTGTCGGCCGACGGCAACAACCTCATCCTGTCGAACACGTTCTCGGGGACCGTGCAGGTGATCGACCCGGCGACGGGCGACATCCTGCAGGACGTCCGCACACTCGTGCTCCCGACCAATGCGATCCGCCACGGCGACCGGCTGGTGGCCGCACAGGCCGGCGGCGGCAACGTCGTCGACGTCGACGACGTTGCCGATGTCCTGATCGCCGACATCGCCCTCCCCACCGGGTTGGCGTCGGACGGTACGACGTTGTTCGTGGCCGACTGGGCGACCGGGAACGTATGGACGGTCGACGGGGACGGCGTCCCCACCGTGCTCGCCGAGGGGCTCGCCGGTCCCGAGGGACTCGCCGTCGACGGCGACCGGCTGCTCGTGGTGGAGACCGGAATCCAGCAGGTGACGGCGATCGACTTCGCGACCGGCGAGACGAGTCCGGTGATCACGGGCCTCGACTTCTCGACGCCGCCGCTCGAGGGGTTCCTCCCGAACGGTGGCGTGTCCGGCGTGACGGTCGGCCCCGACGATGCGATCTACGTGTCGGACGACGCAGTGAACAGCGTGTACCAGTTCCCGCGCTGACCACGTGACCTGCGGACCGCCAGGCGACGTCGACATGTGACCACATCACGATGTAATGTGGTCACATGTCGATTGGCATTCGAGATCTGAAGGCCAACCTGTCCGAGTACGTCGCCCGCGCTGCGCACGGCGAGGAGATCGTCGTCACCGACCGCAACCGACCCGTCGCCCGTCTCGTCCCCTACGTCGCTGCCTCCGACGTCGAGCGCGGGATCGACGAGGGCTGGATCGAGGCACCTCGCCGGACGCAGCTCGGTGAGATCGAACGGAGCCGTTCCGACCGGTCGACGCTTGCCGCTCTCGACGAGGACCGGGGATGACCCTCTACGTCGATTCGAGCGCGCTGCTCAAGCGCTACATCGACGAACACGACTCGGCAGCAGCCGACGAGCTCATGCGAAGCGATCCCGTGCTCGTGACATCACGCCTCACCGAGGTCGAAGTTCGCCGCAACCTGTCACGGCTGCTCGACGGCGACGATCTCGACCGGCAACGTCAGGCCTTGGCCATCGATCTCGACGTGTTCGCGCTGGTCAGCCTCGACACGCCCACGATGAACACCGCAGCGCGCATCGCGGAGCAGACGATGTGCCGATCACTCGACTCGATCCATCTCGGCGCAGCACTCCGGGCCGGCCAGGCAACGGTCCTGCTCACGTTCGACACCCGCCAGGCGCGAGCCGCCCGCCAGATCGGCATGGAGGTCGTCGGCGCCTGACCACCCGCCTGTCAGGTCCCGGTCGTGGTCACGAGATGCTGGCCTCCACCTGGCCGTCGCTGGCACGCACCTCGATGCGAGCGTCGTCGTCATCGCCCCGGAACCGCACCCTGATCCTCGACGCACTCTGGTCCTCGATCTCGGGGTCGTACCCCGCGTTCGGTGTGACGCCGATCAGCGACAGTGCCGAGCCGTCCCACCTCACCGTGATCGAGCCGCCGATCGAGCTGTACTCCCGGGTGAAAGGAGCGTCGGCCTCGGAATCTGGCGTCGTCGACGGTGTCGTCACCGTCGACGGTGTGGTCAGTGGTGGGTCGGTCGACGCCGGCGCAGCACTGGACGACGGGACGGTTGGCGCCGGCGCGCTCGGAGCCGCCGTGGTGGGCGACGCCACGGTGGAAGCGGACGTCGTCGGCGCGGTCGTGTCCTCGCCGGACTCGACGCCGGAGTCGGGCGACGGCGGGATCGTGACGACATCGGATGTCGTGTCGGTGGTGGTCGTCGCCACGGTGGATGACGGCGGTGCCGGAAGTGTCGACGGGGCAGTCACGTCGACCGACACCGCCGGGAGCGAGGAGTCGGAAGTCGCGGGCTGGTCGTCGCCGGAAGTGGGGAGCAGCACGAGGCCGACGACCACGGCCGCGGTTGCTGCGCCACCGATCACCGCGCTGCGCCGTGTGCGGACACGGGCGGCGCGTGCGGTCACCGTCTGCAGACCCGGCCCGGGATCGACCGATCCGCCGGATCGGGCGCGAATCGCGTCGCGCAGTGCGTCGTCGTCGAAGTCGTCGGTCATGTTCTCGCCTCGCTCTCGAGGATGGGTCGGAGTCGGCGTCGGGCGTCGTGGAGATGAGACTTCACGGTGCCCTCGCTGATGCCGAGCGTCTGTGCGATCTCGGCGAGGGTCAGATTGTCGACGTAGAAGAGCGCCGTCGTGAGGCGCTGCTGTTTCGGCAGCCGAGCGAGCAGCCGACCGAACTCGTCGATCTCGTGGTCGTCGTGGGCGGATTCGTGGCGTGCCCCGAGCCGGTGGATCGCTCGCCACTTGCGTTGGGTGCTCCGGTGCTCGTTGCGCAGCTTGTTGACGGCAACTCGGCGCACCCACCCGACCGGATCGTCGTAGCGGCTGATCCTGCTCCAACGGAGGTGTGCCTTGACGAAGGCGTCCTGTACCGCGTCCGCCGCCACGTCCCGGTCGCCGGCGACCACGGTCAAGGCCCTCACGAGTCGTTCGTAGTGTGCGTCGAAGACCTGCTCGAAGCTGTCGGTGGCTGCGACCCATCGATCTGAGGAGTGCTCGTCGCTCGTGGACTCCGACGGGATCGGGCTCGGTTCGAGGGTGTTCACGGATGGATGCACGACACGGCCTCGACCGTCGCCTCGCCGCCGGAGCCGACGTGTGGGCCTCGGCGGAACTGACGGCACGTGCTCACGCTAGGGACTCGCACCTGCCGTCGGTGAATGGGGCTCCGCCCGGTCGTGACCCGCGCCGGCATGCACCGGTGCGGGTCACGGACCGGGCGGACGGTCATGGTCAGTCGGCCCGGAACTCGAGACGGCCGTCGTTGATCCGGACCTCGATGCGGGCGTCGTCGTCGGCGCCCTCGAAGTCGACCCGCACCCGGTCCCACGACTGGTGCTCGATCTCGGCCCGGAATCCTGCTGCCGGCGAGACACTGTTCAAGGTGAACGCGGTGCCACTCCAGGTGACGCCGATCGAACCTCCCGACGAGGAGTACGTGGTCGTGAACGGCTCCGGCAAGGCGCTCGCCACCGACGTCGTGGGGGCATCGTCGACGGTCGTCACCGGACCGTCATCGACCGACGTCACCGGACCGTCGTCCACGGTGGTCACCGTCGTCCCGGACGTCACCGTCGGACCATCGTCCACCGACGTCACCGGACCATCATCCACCGACGTCACCGGACCATCGTCCAACGACGTCACCGGACCATCATCCACGGTGGTCACCGTCGTCGCGGACGTCACCGTCGGACCATCGTCCACCGACGTCACCGGACCATCGTCCACCGACGTCGTCGGACCATCGTCCACCGACGTCACCGGACCGTCGTCGGTCGTCGCAGGTGCCGACACCACCTCCGGCGTCGCATCGCCCGGCTGGGCAGCGGCGAAGCCGACGGCACCGACGGCGAAGCCGATCGTGGCTGCGACGACGATCCCGAAGCGGGACGTCAGGAATCGGGATGGTCGGATCGGTGTCATACGGGGCTCCTCGAGCACTCGGGGGTCTGTCGGGAAGTGACACCCCGCACGGCGCCGAAAGGTTGGGTCGGATGTCGATGTATCCCTTTCGTGCCCTCGTTCGTCTCCATGGCACCGAATCAACGGCCCGATCGGGCCACGAACAAGGAGACACAGCAATGGGATTCGTCAACGAAGCCGGTTGGGATCGCGCCGCCCGCGTCATCGTCGGAGTGGTGCTGCTCGTTCTGGGCCTCGGCGTGGTCGACGGCACACTCGGCACGATCCTCGCCGTCGTGGCGTTCGTGCCGCTCCTCACCGGGCTGGTCGGCTGGTGCCCCCTGTACTCGGTGTTCCGCTTCCGCACGAACCGCGGCCCGCGTGCAGGATCGACCACGTGATCGACGACGTGCTGGTCAGGTCGGCACCACCGGCGTGAACCCGAGCCCTACCCTTCGGACGTGACCGGCCCGACGACGCCACCGGCGGACGAACTCACCGCACAGCTGGATGCGCTGTGCCGGTTCGCCCTCGGGCTGGTCCGCGACCCCGACCTCGCCGCCGATCTGGTGCAGGACACCTTCGTGCGCGCCATCGAGAAACACCCGCAGTACCGCGGCGACGGGAGCCTGCTCTCGTGGCTGCGGCAGATGCTGCACAACCTCGCCATCGACCGGGCCCGGCGCTCCCGCCACGAGATCGTGGTCGAGGACGTCGAGCAGCTGTGGCGCGCCGACTCGTACACGGTGGATCCTGCGGTGATCACCGACCGGATCGCCGATCGCGACGAACTCGAGGACGCGCTCGTCCGGCTGCCGTTCGGGTACCGCACCGTGGTCGTGCTGCACGACATCGAACAGTGGCGAGTCCGCGAGATCGCCGAACTCCAGGAGATCTCGTTGCCCGCCGCCAAACAGCGACTGCGGCGGGGCCGCATGATGCTCGTGAGTGCCCTGGCCACCGGCGCCGAGCGCCGCGAACGACTGCAAGGAGTCCCCATGCGATGCTGGGACGCCCGCCGACACGTCTCGGAGTATCTCGACGGCGCGCTCGACGCCGACACAGCGGCGACGGTCGAGGCCCATCTCGCCACCTGTCCGACGTGTCCTCCGCTCTATGCCGCGCTCGTCGGCGCCCATGAGCGGCTCGCCGACCTGGCCGACCCCGACACGGTCATCCCACCGGATCTCGAGGAGCGACTCCGCAGCGTCGTCGACGACCGGCCCGGCACCTGAAGCGGTCCGCCGCCGACGATCACCGCTCCTGCCGGGGTCCGTCGTCGACAGACCGGAACCTGTCGGCGCGTTCCGGCCGACCCGGTGCGTCGTCGGTCGCGTCGTGGCGGCGCCACTGCAACACGTGGGCAGGAGCAAGCCGCCAGAGAAGGAAGACGGCCACCAGCTCCACGACGTGCACCCAGTCGGCCCACGGTCCTCGATGAGCGGTCGCTGCCTCGATCACCGTGGCACCGACGATCAGCGTTGCGAAGGTCACTGCCAGCGCGAGGATGGCGCTGGACAGTCGGGACACCCACGCCGCGACGAACAGGCCGACGCCGAATCCGATCTGCCACGACGCCAGGTGCCGCGCCGCGTGGGCCTCGGCACCGTTTCCATGGCCACTGAGGTAGGAGGGCACGGCCTCGACGACGATCACCAACGCCGCCACGAGCAGGAGCCGCCGGGTCCACCCGCCGTCCAGCCACCGCCGCTCGCGCGACGTCAGCATCTCCCTGGCCAGCGGTGGGCCGTCGAGTCCGATCGTCACCGGCACCGCACCGTCGAGCCCGGCCAGCACACCACATCGCTCGCAGCGACCGGCGTGCGCCATCACCAGCTCGGCCTCGTCGTCCCCCAGCTCACCGTCGACGGCCGCCGACGTCCGTTCCCACCACGGACAGGGAGTGTCCGCCTCGGTCGCGGGCCGGCGGCGATCCTCACCGTCCATCGTCACATCCTCGCCGCGCTGTATCGGAAACGGTTCGGAAGCCCCAACGCCGCCACCACGAACACGGCCCCGCCCGTCAGGACGATCGACGGTCCGCTGGCGATGTCGTGGTAGTAGGAGAGGTAGAGCCCGACGATCGCCGTGGTCACGCCGAGCCCGATCGACGCGAGGGCCAGCCGGCCGAAGGACCCGAAGGCGAGCGATGCGGTCGCCGCCGGCAACAGCAGCGTGGCGGCCACCAGGAGTACACCGAGCACCTGGAGCGCCGTCACCACGGCGAGGGCGAGCAGCGCGTTGAACACCACCTCCATCGCTCCGGCCGGGACGCCGTGGGCGGCTGCCACTGCCGAATTGTGGGTCGTGGCGAGCAACTGCTTGTAGAACATCGCCAGCACCACGACGACCACCGCGGCGACCACACCGACCAGGATCAGATCGTTGCGGTCGACGCCCAGGATGTTGCCGAACAGGAGGTTCTGGATGTTGAGGCTGCGGTCACGGTTGGCGGAGATGACCGCCACACCGAGGGCGAACATGATCGAGGCCACGATGCCGATCGCCGTGTCGACCGGCACCCCGCGCCGCCGCGTGACGTAGATGGCGAGCGTGGCGACGATCGTGGCGGCGACAGCTCCGACGTACAGACCCGCCCCGTAGACCAGGCCGACGCCGACACCACCGAGGACGCTCTGGGAGAGACCCTGCCCGATGTAGGCCATCCGGCGGACGATCACGAACGGGCCGAGTGCGCCCGTGACCGCTCCGACGAGCACGGCGGCGATCATCGCCCGCTCGAAGAACGCGAAGTCGAACGGATCGAGCAACAGGCTCACGCCGGGCCTCCGACCAGTGCCTCGCCGTCGACCACGACGGGCCGGCCGTTGTGCTCGATGACCTCCACATCGGCGCCGAACGTCTCCGCGAGCACGTCCGGATGCAGGACCTCCGCAGGCGTACCGTCGGCCCGGACGCGCCGGTTCAGACACACGATGCGGGGCAGGTGCGACGCCACCCAGTTCAGGTCGTGGGTGGTCATCACGATGGTGAGCCCGTCGTTGCGCAGGTCGTCGACCAACCGCAGCATCTCCCCCCGTGTGCGCAGGTCGATCCCACTCGTCGGTTCGTCGAGCAACAGGAGTTGCGGGTTCGACACGAGCGCACGAGCGAACAGCACCCGCTGGAACTGCCCGCCCGACAGCTCGTGGAGCCCGCGCGCGTGCAGATCGGCGATCCCGAGACGCTCCAGCGACCGGCGAGCCGCATCACGCTCCGCTCGCGAGAACCACGGAACCCGGGCCGACGACGCCGCGGCGCCCAGCTCGACGGCACCCATCACGGTGAGCGGGAACGTGCGCTCGCTGGCGTCGAGCTGGGGAACGTAACCAACGGTCGGCCGGCCACGCCGGGTCGTCGGCCCCGACACCTCGACGGTGCCGTCCTCGGCGGCGATCTCGCCCAGCAGCAGACGGAGCAGCGTCGTCTTGCCTGCTCCCGACGGTCCGACGACACCCACCAGCTCGCCGGGCTCCACCTCGAGGTCGATGCCGGTCAACGGGCGGATGTGACCGAAGCGCACGCCGACGCCGCGCAGCGAGACCGCTGCGGTCACGAGCGCACCAGCGGAACCTCGTCGAGCGCCGACGCGTCGCCACCGAGTGCTTCGACGATGATGCGCGTGTTCTGCAGCATCATCCCCACGTAGGAGTGCTCGGGAGAGCCGGGTTCGCCCGGCAGCCGGTCGTCGGACAGGTCAGCGACGTAGGTGGCGCCGGTCTCGGCCTCGATGGCCTCGAGCACGTCGGACGGGAACACCTCGCTCCCGAAGAAGGCGGGCACACCGGCGGCGCGCACCTGCTCGATCGTGTCACGGAGTTCCGCCGCCGAGGGTTCCGAGAAGTCGGTGGGCTGGATCGCACCGACGACGGGGAGGGAGTAGCGACGTCCGTAGTACGACCAGCTGTCGTGGTAGACGACCAGCTGCCGGTTCTCGTCGGGGATCGTGGCAAGCGCGGTCTGGAACGCCTCGTCCATCGCGTCGAGCTGCGCGATGAACTCGGTGGCACGCTGCTCGTAGCCGGCAGCACCACTCGGGTCGTGCTCGGCCAGGATCTCGGCGGTGCGGTCGACGTACATCGTGGCGTAGCGCACATCGGGCCAGAAGTGGGCGTTGAAGTCGTGGGCATGACCGTGCTGTGCGATCTGCTCGGCCGACTCGGTGGAGATCAGCTCGCGCACGGGCACGACCTCGCCGAGGTAGTGGTGCGGCGTGCCCGCCGGGTAGTTCGTGGCGGCGAACTCGGTCATCGCGTTGTTGAGGCCCATCCCGTTCTCGATGTAGAGATCGGCGTCGGCCAGCGTTCGGGCGTCCCGTGGCGACGGCTCGTAGGTGTGGCTGTCGGCACCCAGCGGAACGATGCTGACGACCTCGACGGCATCTCCGGCGACCTGCGCCACGAGGTCGGCGATCGGCGGCTCGGACGTGACGATCGTGAACGAGCCGTCGACCGGCGACCCGGTGTCGGCGGCGTCCGGTGCCGTGGTCCCGGCCGAGTCGTCGGAACCGTCGCCCGAACCACACCCTGCGAAGGTGAGTGCAGCGGCCAAGGCGACCGCCGCAGCGCGACGGACGGAGATCACCGGATCACGGCGACCGGAGACAGAGGGGTCGAACATCTTCATGACCCATCGGTCCGGTCATGGGTTCGAAGAGTTCCATCGCTCCCTAGGATTTCTCCGGCGTGTCCGTCCCCCTCCACGGGCGACTCGCCCCCATCCCCCCATGACCGATGCCACTCGAGCACTCCTCGCCGCGCAGGACGGCGACCCCGACGCCTTCACGCGCTTCGTGGAGCTGACGTCGATCGACGTGGCCCGCTACTGCCACTACCTCGGAGACGTCGACCACGTCGACGACCTCGTGCAGGACACCTACCTCCGCGCACTGCGCAGCCTGCACACCTTCCGCGGCGACAGCGACGGACGACGCTGGTTGCTCTCCATCGCTCGCCGGGCCTGCGCGGACGGGGTCGAGCAACGCCGCCGCGCCCGCCGCACCGAGTTGACCCGGCGGTCGACGCACGACCACGCGGCGACCACCGAACTCGAGTTGCTGATCGACGACCTCCCCGACGAGCAGCGCCTCGCGTTCGTGCTCACCCAGATGCTCGGGTACCGGTACGAGGAGGCCGCCGACGTGTGCGGCTGTCCGATCGGCACGATCCGCTCCCGCGTCGCCCGAGCCCGAGCCGCCCTGGCCGCTGCGGTGGATCGTCGCCGGGTCAGCTGATCTGCTCGGGCCGGAGATCGAGCCGCCGCAGCAGTTGGGCGTTGGCCGCGACCACGATCGTCGACAGACTCATCAATGCCGCTCCCACGGCGGGCGGGAGCACGAAACCGATCGGTGCGAGCACTCCGGCGGCGAGGGGGATCGCCACCACGTTGTACCCCGCGGCCCAGCCCAGGTTCTGCACCATCTTGCGATAGCTGGCATGGGAGAGCTCGACGACACCGAGCACGTTGCGCGGATCCGACGACGCGAGCACCACACCCGCCGACTCGATGGCCACATCCGTGCCCGCGCCGATGGCGATGCCGACGTCGGCCCGAGCCAGTGCCGGAGCGTCGTTGACGCCATCGCCGACCATGGCCACGATCGCGCCACGTTCCTGCAGCTCGGTGACCGTGTCGTCCTTGTCGTCGGGGAGCACCTCGGCATGCACCTCGTCGATGTCGAGTTGCTCGGCGACGTGGTCGGCGACCGCCCGGGAATCACCCGTGATCATCACGACCCGGATGTCACGACGGTGCAGCTCGTCGATCGCCTCTCGTGATTCGGGACGAACGGCGTCCTCCAGCGCGAACGAACCGGTGACCTCACCGTCGACGACGACATGGAGGACGGCGGCGCCCCGCTCCTCCCACTGCGCCGTGACGTCGCCGAGTTCGTCGGGAACGGCCAGGTCGAACTCGCGGAGCAGCGCCGGCCCGCCGACCGCGACGTCGTCACCATCGACCGAGGCGGCGACCCCCCGACCCGTCATCGACCGGAAGTCCGTCGCACGGGAAGGCTCCACGCCGGTGTCGGCGGCCCGCTGCACGATCGCCCGCGCGAGCGGGTGTTCCGAATCCGCCTCCACAGCGGCCGCGAGGCGCAGCAGCCGGTCCTCGTCGTCGTCGAGTGCTCGCAGATCGGTCACCTCGTGCTCTCCGGCGGTGAGGGTCCCGGTCTTGTCGAACAGCACGGTGTCGACCGTGCGCATGCGCTCGAGCGCGAGGCGGTCCTTGATCAGGATTCCACTGCCCGCGGCCTTGGCCGTCGAGAGCGAGATGACGAGTGGAATCGCCAGACCGAGCGCATGCGGGCAGGCGATGATCAGCACGGTGATGGTGCGCGTGACCGCATCGTCGGCGCGATCGAGCAGCAGCCAGACTGCGGCGGTGACGACGGCCGCCGACACGGCGACGTAGAACAGCAGGGCAGCGGCACGGTCGGCCAGCGCCTGCGCACGGGACTTCGACTCCTGGGCCTCGGCCACGAGCCGCTGGATGCCCCCGAGCGTCGTCTCGTCGCCGATCGCAGTGACCTCGACTCGGATCGAACTGTCGGTGGCGACCGAGCCGGCGACGACCTGGTCGCCCTCGGACCTGGCGACGGGATTGGACTCACCGGTCAGCATCGACTCGTCGAGCTCGACGGATCCCTCCACGATCTCGCCGTCGGCCGGGACGCGAGCCCCCGGCCGGACGAGGACGACGTCGCCCACCGCGAGATCGTCGATCGCCACCTCCTCGGTCGAGCCGTCGTCGACGACCCGTTCGGCTCGGTCGGGAAGGAGTTCGGCCAGCGCGGAGAGAGCCCCCTGCGCCTGGCCGATGGCCTTCATCTCCTGCCAGTGGCCGAGGAGCATCACCACGATCAGGGAGGCGAGTTCCCACCAGAACTCGAGATCGAGTGCCTCGGTGAGCGAGATCAGCGACGATCCGAAGGCAACCGTGATCGCCAACGCGATCAGCAGCATCATGCCCGGCCGGCGTCGGCGAGCCTCGTCGAGGCCACCGCTCAGGAACGGCCGGCCACCGTCGACGAAGATGGCGGTACCGAGCACGGGGGCGATCCACTGCGAACCCGGGAACGACCACTCGTAGCCCAGCCAGTCCTGGATCTGATCGGAGAAGACCAACACCGGCACCGCCAGGAGGAGGTCCCTCCAGAACAGCCGCCGGAACATCTCGGCATGGTCCCCGTGACCGCCGTGGTCCTCGTCTCGGGACCCGTGACGACCGGGAGCCGAGCCGTTCTCCCCCTCGGTCGCGTCCGTGGTGGCATCCGTCTCGGGGTCTGCGGTGGTGTCTGCGTCGTCCGTGGTGTCCGTCATCTCCGTCCCCTCGTCGAATCAGGTCGTTCCCGGCCCGGCGTGTGGGAAACACCACCGAACGATCGCTACAGCCTAAACCTTCCAGTCGACTGGAAGGTCAAGCGGTCGTGGCGTCGCAGGTTTGGATGCCCGGACGGTCGGGGATCACCGGTACCGGGAGGAGGACGAGTGCCATCCACAGACCCTGGCCATCACGAACGCTCGGACACACCGAGCCACGATCGGCGGAGGAACGTCTTCGTGCTGGGTCTCGACGAGACTCGCCGACGGGAGTTGGAGGCTCTCGAGCGCGCGAGCGAGTACCGCTTCCACGAACTGTGCTCGACCGCCGAGGTGAAGGCATTCGACCGCGGCGTCGTCGAACGCACACTGGCCACCGCACGGTCGATCCTCGCCGGCTTCGACGGTCCGATCGATGCGATCGTCGGCTACTGGGACTTCCCGGTGAGCACGATGCTGCCCATCCTGCGGCGCGAGCACGGGCTGCGCACGCCGTCGCTCGAATCCGTTCTCCGCTGCGAGCACAAGTACTGGAGCCGCCTCGAGCAGCAACGCTGCATTCCCACGCTGGTGCCCGACTTCTGCGCCGTCGACCCCTTCGCCGACGACGTCGTCGACCAGATCACGGTCGACCGTCCGTTCTGGATCAAGCCGGTGCGATCGTTGAAGTCGCACCTCGGCTTCCGAATCGACGGGCCCGACGATCTCACCCGTGCCGTCGAGCGGATCCGCGCGGGCATCGATACGATCGCCATTCCGTTCGACCAGCTCCTGGACCACGCCGACCTCCCCCCGGAGATCGAGGGGATCGACGGGCGCCACTGCATCGCCGAGTCCATCATCTCCGCCGGGCAGCAGTGCACCCTCGAGGGCTACGCCCACGACGGCGACGTCGTCGTCTACGGAGCGGTCGACTCGGTGCGCGAAGGCCCTCACCAGTCCTCGTTCTCCCGCTACCAGTATCCGTCGATGCTGCCCGAATCGGTACTCGAGCGGATGGCCGACGCCGCCACGACGTTCATCTCCCACGTCGGCTACACGGACTCGCCGTTCAACATCGAGTTCTTCTGGGACGAGGCAACCGACGCCATCTGGATGCTGGAAGCCAACGCTCGCCTGTCGAAGTCGCATGCGCCACTGTTCGAGCACGTCGACGGCGACTACCACCATCAGGTGATGATCGACGTGGCACTCGGCGAACGGCCCGACCCTCCTCACCGCCGGGGACGGCACCGTCTCGCGGCCAAGTTCATGTGGCGGACCCACGACGACGCCATCGTGCGCCACGCACCCACGGGCGACGAACTCGACGACCTGCGCCGCCGCTTCCCCGACGCCGAGGTCGAGTTCGAGGTGCAGGCAGGAGACCACCTCGCCGACCTCCCGTCGCAGGACAGCTACAGCTACGAGCTCGCCACGATCTTCGTCGGCGGAGACGACGAGGAGGAGCTGCGCCGCCGGTACGAGAGCATCCGATCGGCCACCCACCTCGATCTCGAGCCCGTGTCGGACGACCGCACGGCGGCGGCGTCATGAGGACGACCACCGACCTGCCACGGCGGATCCACCACAGCGAGAACGTCTGGATCCCGATGGCCGACGGCACGCGGCTCGCCGCCCGGATCTGGTTGCCCGACGACGCCGCCGACCATCCGGTCCCGGCCGTGCTCGAGTACATCCCCTACCGCAAACGCGACGGTTCACGGCTCCGCGACGAGACCATGCACCCCTATGTCGCGGGGCACGGCTACGCGTGCGTCCGGGTGGACCTGCGCGGTTCGGGGGACTCCGACGGGATCCTGACCGACGAGTACCTCCCCCAGGAGCTGGACGACGGCGTCGAGGTGATCCGCTGGCTCGCCGCACAGCCGTGGTGCACCGGCCGAGTGGGCATGATCGGCATCTCGTGGGGCGGCTTCAACGGCCTGCAGATCGCTGCGCTCCGACCGCCGCAACTCGGAGCCGTGATCAGCGTCTGCTCCACCGACGACCGGTACGCCGACGACGTCCACTACATGGGCGGCTGCCTGCTCGGCGACAACCTCTCCTGGGCATCGACGATGTTCTCGTTCAACTCGCTGCCACCCGACCCCGAGATCGTCGGCGACGACTGGCGCGACCTGTGGCTCCAGCGGCTCGAGGCCGACCGGCCCTGGCTGGAGCCCTGGCTGGAGCACCAGCACCGTGACGACTACTGGCGACACGGATCGATCTGCGAGGACTTCTCCCGCGTCGAGGTGCCGGTGATGGCGGTCAGCGGATGGGCCGACGGCTACTCGAACGCCGTGCTGCGACTGCTGCAGCACCTCCATGGACCCCGCCTCGGGATCATCGGGCCGTGGAGCCACAAGTACCCCCATCTCGGGGTGCCCGGGCCGGCCATCGGATTCCTGCAGGAGTCGGTGCGATGGTGGGACCACTGGTTGAAAGGGATCGAGACCGGGATCGCCGACGAACCGATGCTGCGGGCATGGATGCTGCACTCGATGCCGCCGTCGGCGTCGTACCGCCAACGCTACGGACACTGGGTGAGCGAACCCAGCTGGCCGTCCCCCCGGATCGACGAGCGGCGCTACTCCTTCGACGACCATCGACTGGTCTCCGGCCCCGTGTCCGAGCACCACGAACTCGCCATCCGCTCCCCGCTGAGCGTGGGGCTGTTCGCCGGCAAGTGGTGTTCGTACAGCGCCCCACCGGACCTGCCCCACGACCAACGCGAAGAGGACGGCGGCGCCCTCGTCTTCACGAGCGACCCGCTGGACGAGGACCTGGAGGTGCTGGGTGCACCGGTCGTCGGACTCCGAGTCAGCGCCGATCGACCCGTGGCGATGGTGGCGATCCGACTCAGCGACGTCCAACCCGACGACAAGGCGACGCGTGTCACCTACGGCGTGTTGAACCTCACGCACCGTGACGGGCACGCCGCTCCGGAGCCCCTCGTGCCCGGACGCTCCTACGACGTGTCGGTCCAGCTCAACGACGTCGCCCAGCACTTTCCCGAGGGGCACCGTCTCCGCGTCTCGTTGTCGACGTCGTACTTCCCGCTGGCGTGGCCACCACCCGAGCCGGTCCAGCTCACGATCGACACCTCTGCGAGCGACCTCCGGCTCCCCGTTCGACGGCCCGCTGCCGAGTCGATCACCTTCGACGAGTCCGTGGGATGGCCACCAGGACGGTGCGTGCGGATCACCGGCGAACGCCACGAGTGGAACGTGATCCGCGATCTCGCGACCGACCGATCGGCCCTGGAGGTCATCGACGACCGCGGGGTCTGCCGACTCGAGGACATCGATCTGACGGTCGGCCGTTCCACACGTGAGGAGTACTGCCACGCCGCCGACGACTTCGCGTCGGTGGCCGGCCACACGGTGCAGGAGCGAACACTGAGCCGCGGCTCGTGGTCGATCCGCACCCGGACCAGCACCGACCTGACGTGCGATGCCGACAACTTCCGGCTCGACGCGGAACTCGACGCCCACGAGGGCGACCGTCGGGTGTTCAGCCGCAACTGGAGCGAGACGATTCCCCGCCGTCTGGTCTGACGACTCCCGCATCCTGTCGACCGGCCCCCATCACCGTCGGCCATCCCGGCGAACAACCCGCGATCGACGCATGATCGGTCGGCGGCGGACGTACCGCCAACGGAGCATGCGGCCGGAGCTATGGTTCCGGCGAGTGGCCACACCGGTGCACACCGACGACGATCGCGGCGAGGACCACAGCGTTCGACGGCCGGAACCCCGCACCGTGCGATCCCTCCGTCTCTTCTCGACGCGGGCCGGGGGTCCGTACGACCGACGACCGACCGACGTGGTCCTCCTCGTCGTGTCCGCGTCCGTGCTGCTCATCAGCGCCTGGAGCGCCGACCCGCCCGGCACGCTCAGCAACGACCTCACCCGGCTCGTCGGGAATTCCCCGGCGTGGGTGCTGTCGATCTGGCAACTGTTGTTCGACCTGCTGGTGGTGTGGGCAGGTGTGCTCGTCGTGCTGGCCGTCGTGCGACGACAGTTCGTGCCCGTCGTGACCGCCGTTGCAGCGGTGGTCGCCGGTGTCCTGCTCACCGTCGCCGGCAGCTGGATCGCCTTCGGTGACGCCGACGACATCGGCAGCATCCTCAGCCGGCTCACGGTCAGCGAGGGTCCGGCGTCGTTCCCCGCCATCCGGCTCGTGAGCGCCTCGGCGGTGCTCGTGGTGATGTCACCGGCGATCACCCGCCCGTACCGGTTCTTCGGCCGCGTCGTGCTGGCATTCGGGTTCCTGGCCAGCGTCGGCCTCGGGGTCGCCACACTCGTCGGATCGATCGGCGGTCTCGCCGCCGGCGCTGCTGCTGCCGCCGCTGCTCACCTCGTGTTCGGCTCGCCGGGAGGCCGTCCGACCGACGCCGAGGTCCGCCTCGTGCTGGCCGAGCTGGGTACGCCGGTCGACCGTCTCGAACCGTCGCTGTTCGAACCGGCGGGCGTCGTCCTCATGGATGCACGTCACGTCGACGGCACGGCGTTGGCCGTGAAGGTCTACGGGCGCGACGCCTGGGACGGCCAGCTCATCACGAAGCTCTGGCGATGGATCTGGTACCGCAACGGCAGGTCCACGCTGCTGCTCAGCCGCCTGCACCAGGTGGAGCACGAAGCGCTGATCACACTGCTCGCCGACCGTGCCGGCACACCCGTCCCGGAGGTGCTGGTCGCCGGCGCCACCGCTCGAGGCGACGCCGCGATGGTGACGACGGCACGGGGCACGCCGCTGGCCCGGCTCGTCGCCGAGGACGCTCCCGTCGACGACGACACGCTGGTGCAGTTGTGGGCCGCCGTGGGGCGGGCCCACGACCAGGGGATCGTGCACGGAGGGCTCGACCTCGACGCCGTCGCACTCGACGAAGACGGCGAGCTGCTCGTCGTCGACTGGTCGTCGGGGTCCGTCGCTGCCGCATCGGACGCGATGGACCAGGATCTGGCCAACGTGATCGTGCTCACGTCACTGGCAGTCGGCGTCGACCGGGCCCTTGCAGTCGCTCACGACTCGATCGGACGTCGGCGGCTCGGCGAGCTGGTGCCCTACCTCCAGTTGCCCGCCCTCACGTCGGCTCTGCGTGACGAAGCGAAGTCGCTCGACTTCGACGTCGACGTCCTCCGGGAGGCTGCCTCGGCGGTGGCGGAGGTCGACGACGTCGCTCTCGTCCGGCTCCGCCGCGTCACGTTCAGATCGGTCCTCTCGCTCGTCGTGGTGGCGCTGGCAGCGGCACTGCTGATCTCCTCGCTGTCCGACATCGGGATCGACACGATCGTCGACGAACTGTCCACTGCGTCGTGGGGATGGGTGGCGATCGCGCTGGTGGTGGCCCAGGTCGCCCGCGTCTGGAGCGCCGTCGGCACCACCGGCGCCACGAACCATCCGCTCCGGCTCGGCCCGACCGTGGTCCTCGAGTTCGCCATCACGTTCGTCAATCTCGTGATCCCCAGCACGGCGGCCCGGATCGCCACCAAGATGCGCTACTTCCAGAAGTCGGGCATGACGATCGCATCGGCCACGGCGATGAGTGGCATCGACGCGTTCGCCGGATTCCTGGTGCAGCTCACCGTGCTGCTGTCGGCGCTGCTGTTCGGCCTGGGTGGCGTCGAGTTCGACATCGACATCGAGTCCGACACCGTGCAGCGGTTGCTGACCCTGGTGATCCTGGTGTTCGTGGTGGTCGTCGTGGCGGGGGCCGTCGCCCTCGCGCTCTTCCGGGGCGTCCGGCGGCGAGTGGTCGAGCCGCTCCGGCAGCTGCGTGAGTCACTGCGCGTGGTCCGCTCTCCCACCAAGCTGTTCCGCCTCTTCGGAGGCAACGCGATGGCCGAGCTCACGTTCGCCATGGTGCTCGGATTGAGTCTCGCCGCCTACGGCGAGACGGCACCGATCATGAGCCTGCTGGTGGTGAACGTGACCGTGGCGTTGTTCGCCGGTCTGATGCCCATACCCGGCGGCGTGGGCGTCACCGAGGCGGCGCTCACTGCGGGCCTCGTCGCCATCGGGGTACCCGAGGCCACTGCGTTCGCGACGGCGATCACCACCCGGGTGTGCACCTTCTACCTCCCGCCGGTGTGGGGGTACGTCGCCATGCGCTGGCTGCGGCGGAACCAGTACCTCTGACACGCCGGTCGAGCCGAGAAGCGACAGGGGGGTCAGACCCCGCTGTCGCTTCTGACGCTGGATGCAACGTCACCAGTCGGTGGGTGCGTAGTCCTTGAGGAAGTGGCCCCACACATGGACACCGGTGTTGAGCCCGTCGATGATCGGATCGACGATGCGGGCGGCACCGTCCACGATGTCGAGCGGCGGGTGGAAGCGGTGCTCCTCGGTCTTCGCCTCGGCGATGGCGACCGGGTCCTCGTCGCTGACCCATCCGGTGTCGACGCTGTTCATGTTGATCCCCGACCCGTGGTAATCGGTCGCCGACGTGCGGGTCATCATGTTGAGGGCCGCCTTGGCCATGTTGGTGTGCGGGTGCTTCGTGGTCTTGCGGAGCCGGTAGAACTGGCCCTCCACGGCCGACACGTTGACGATGTGCTTGTGGGAGCCCGGCGTGGTTTCCATCAGCGGCTTCAGCCGGGCGTTGATCACGAAGGGGGCGACGGCGTTGACCAGCTGGGTCTCGAGCAACTCGACGGTCGACACCTCGTGGAGCTGCAGCCGCCACGAGTTCCTCCCGCGCAGGTCCATCTGCTGGAGGTCCTGGTCGAGCCGCCCCTCGGGGAAGAGGGCCTGCGTCCCGATGCGGTCCTCGGCGACCAGCGGCGTCTGCGACATCTCCGCGGCGCGGGCGAGGCCGGGGAACTCCGTCCGCTCCGCCAACTGCGGCAGACCGTCCGGCGAGGCCACGGCGTCGTCGCCCGCAGCGTTCCACCTGCTGGTCGTGTCACCACCCCGCAGCGACTCGTACGAGCCGATCAGCGCCAGCACGTCGCTGGGCAGCGAGCCGAGGGCCGCTGTCTCGTGGTCGATCATGTGCTCGTAGAAACCCGGCGGACGGCGGACCGTCTGGCAGGCGTTGTTGACGATGGCATCGAGCCTCGTACGCGTCCTCAGCAGGTGTCCGCAGAAGGCCTCGACGCTGGGGGTGTGGCGGAGGTCGAGGCCGAACACCTCGAGCCGGTGACCCCACTCGGCGAAGTCGGGTTCCGACGCGTACCGCCGTGCCGCATCACGGGGGAAACGGGTCGCCACCACCAGTTCGGCACCGCTGCGCAACAGCTTGATGCCGGCCTGGTAGCCGATCTTCACCCGTCCGCCCGTGAGCAGCACCACCATGCCGGACATGTCGGCGAGCTCGTGGCGCTTGGCGTAGTTCAATGTCGCGCAGTCGGGACACAACTGGTCGTAGAAGTGATGGATCTCGCGGTAGCGGGCCTTGCAGACGTAGCAGTGCTGAAACTCCAGTGTCTGCGACGGGGGCGCCTCGTCGAGGTCGCCCGCCGAGTCGCTCCGACCGTCGGCGACGTCCTGGTCGGCCCGGTGGGGCGGACGGACATCGGGTGTCGTGAACACGGGGCGGGCACGCAACGTGCGAATGCCGGTGCCGGCGAGCACCTCGTCGTCGCGCTGCAGCCGGTCGAGTCGGCGGCGCCGCTGCAGCAGCTTCGTCCGCCGACGCCGGATCTCCGGATCGGGGCAGAAGACGTCCCCGGCGGCGTTCAAGAACTCGGCCTTCTCCGCCGGATCCAGTTCGGCGAGCATCTCCGGCGCCGCCGCGACCTCGCGCAGCAGGGCTGATGCCTCGAGCAGCCGCTCGCGTACGGCGTCACTCGACGCTCGATCGTCCACGGTCGGAACCTACCGGTGGGACCGACCGGATCGCTGCGGCGCCGGGTGTCGGTCACCCGGCGCCGCCTCGTCCTGCGTCCTCAGTCGGCGATCAGGCCGTAGAAGATGAACTCGGTACGACGGTTGAGGGCCAACGCTTCCGCCGAGTCGTCCTCGAACAGCAGGTCCTGTTCGCCGACGGCTCGGGCAGCCAGACGGGACGGGTCCACGCCCTGGCCCACGAGGTAGCGGACGACCGACACCGCCCGGGCTTCCGACAGCGCGTAGTTCGACACCTCGTCGCCGAGCTGGTCGGCGTGGCCGACCACCGTGACCGACACGTTGGGCAGCAGCGACATCACCGAAGCCACCCGGTCGAGCTGCTCGGCATGCTCGGGAGTCACGTCGGAGCTGCCCGTCGGGAAGCGTGGCGAGTTGACCTCGATCACCCGGGTGCCGATGTTCAGCGGCACGGACGGATCGATCTGGAGATCGGCCTCGACCTGGGCGTCGGGATCGGTGCTGTTGGCAAGCGCCAGCGCAGTCAGCTGGGCGGCCTTTTCCTCACTGGGCACCCAACCCGTCACCTGGACGACGGGGCCGTTGAAGATCGCCACGATGGGTTCGGGCGACCCGTCGGGCAGCGTGGGGTAGCTGGGGCCGGTCACCGGCGCCTCGGTGGTGGTCGGTGCCGCCGTCGTGGT
>Ga0102937_1000334_pt1 | contig 20749 bp, 19 predicted proteins | sample SalPonR2_B_D1_MG_FD_78213 | JGI IMG/M metagenome (GOLD analysis project Ga0102937, IMG submission 78213) | Salt pond soil microbial communities from South San Francisco under conditions of wetland restoration - Salt Pond MetaG R2_B_D1_MG | ecosystem: Environmental > Aquatic > Marine > Intertidal... | reverse complement strand
CGCCGAGCAGCCCGCCGCCGAAGCCGCCGAGACCGAGCAGCCGGTTCCCGAGCAGCCCGCCGCTGCGGTCTCCGAGCCCGCTGCCGAGCAGCCCGTCGCCGAATCTCCTGCACCCGAGCCCGCGGCAGAGTCCACGGCTCCTGCGGCCGAGGCACCCACGTCGCCTCCGGAGACAACCCCCTCTGCCGCCGAACCGGCTGCCGCCGAGACCCCGGTCGAGACGGCACCCGCTGCCGAATCGTCGCAGCCCGAGACCGCCGAGTCCGTCCCGGACGAGGCAGCACGCGAACATGCCGGACGGGTCATCTCCAGCGCTCGTCCGTCGGCCGGTGGCCGTCCGCCCGAGGCAGCCGCCGCCCCCGCCGAGGGGCGCGCCCGCCCCGAAGCACCGGCACAGCCGGCTCGTCCCGTCTCGCCGAGCGGCAAGCCGATCCCGCCGCCGCCCGGCCGCCCGTTGTCGCCGAGTGGCAAGCCCATTCCGCCGCCCCCGGGTTCGGCACGTCCGGCCGCCAACCGCCCGTCCGGCGGAGGTCGCCCCGGTGGAGGCGCTCGCCCCGGCGGCTACGCGCCGCGTCCCGGTGGCGCTCCGGGTGGAGGCGGCCCCGGCCGTCCCGGTGGTGGCCCCGGCCGTCCCGGTGGTGGTCCTCGCCCGAGCGGCCAGCGGCGCCCGCCGCGCCGTACCGGCCGTCGCCGTCGCCGTCGCGACCAGGACGAGCTCCAGCCGCAGGCCACGGCCTACACGTCGTCGGATGCCCCCGTCCCCGAGGGCACCATCGTCATCGAGCGCGGCGTGTCGGCGCAGGAGTTCGCTCCGAAGCTGAACCGCACCGCAGCCGACGTCGTCCGCTTCCTGCTCAACAACGGCGAGATGGTCACCGCCACGATGACCCTGGCCGACGAGCAGATGGAGCTCTTCGCGCTCGAGGTCGGTGCCGACATCTTGCTGGTCGAGCCGGGCCAGCAGGAGGAGATCGAGCTGCAGAAGCTGTTCGACGACTCCGACGACGACGAGGCACAGGAGCCGCGGCCCCCGGTGATCACCGTGATGGGTCACGTCGACCACGGCAAGACCACCCTGCTCGACCACATCCGCGGCGCCAACGTCGTCGAGGGCGAGGCCGGCGGGATCACCCAGCACATCGGTGCCTACCAGGTCGCCAACGAACAGGGCTCGGTCACCTTCCTCGACACCCCGGGCCACGCGGCGTTCACGCAGATGCGGGCCCGTGGCGCCGACGCCACCGACGTCGTCGTGCTGATGGTGGCGGCCGACGACGGCATCATGCCGCAGACCATCGAGGCCATCAACCACGCCCGTGCCGCCGACGTCCCGATCGTCGTGGCGCTCAACAAGATCGACAAGGACAACGCCGATCCCCAGCGTGTGCTGACGCAGCTCGCCGAACACGAACTCGTTCCCGAGTCATGGGGCGGCGACACGATCGTGGTGGAGATGTCGGCCCTGCAGGGTCTCGGTGTCGACGACCTGATCGAGCAGCTGCAGGTGGTGGCCGAACTCGAGGAGCTCACCGCCAACCCCACCGGTCGGGCCAAGGGCATCGTGATCGAGGCCCAGCTCGACAAGGGCCGTGGCCCGGTGGCCACGGTGCTCGTCGACAAGGGCGAGTTGAAGGTCGGCGACCCGATCGTGGCCGGCGCGGCCTGGGGCCGTGTGCGGGCGATGATCAACGACAAGGGCGAGCAGGTCAAGTCGGCCGGCCCGTCCATGCCCGTGCAGGTGCTGGGGCTGTCGTCCGTACCCGAAGCCGGCGACGAGTTCCGCGCCGCACCCGACGAGAAGATCGCCCGCACCGTCGGCGAGTCCCGTGAGGAGCGGCTCAAGGCCAGGCACCTCCGCGAGGACGCGCGGGTCAAGACCGGCACCAAGCTGGAGGACATCTTCGCCCAGATCCAGTCGGGCGAACGAGCGGCGGTGAACATCATCCTCAAGGCCGACGTGCAGGGCTCGCTCGAAGCGGTCACCGAGTCGCTCCGGCGGCTCGAGCGCGACGAGGTCGACATCAGCTTCGTCCACCGCGCCGTGGGCGGTATCACCGAGAACGACATCACGCTCGCCGGTGCCACCAACGCCACGATCATCGGCTTCAACGTGCGCCCCGACGGCAAGGCCCGCAAGCTCGCCGAGCAGGAGCAGGTGGAGATCCGTACCTACGAGATCATCTACAAGCTCCTCGAGGACATCGAGCAGGCCGTGATCGGCATGCTCGAACCCGAGTTCGAGGAGCGAGTCACCGGCGAGGCCGAGGTCCGCGAGATCTTCCGGGTGCCCAAGATCGGCGCCATCGCCGGTTGCTACGTGCGCTCGGGGGTCATCAGCCGTGGCTCCAAGGTGCGCTTCCTCCGCGACGGCACGATCATCTGGAAGGGCGAGATCAGCTCGCTCCGGCGGTTCAAGGAAGACGCCCGTGAGGTCCGTGAGGGCTTCGAGTGCGGTGTCGGCCTGTCCGACTTCCAGGATCTCAAGGCCGGCGATCTCATCGAGACCTACGACGACGTCGAGATCGCCCGGACCTGACGACCTGCCGGGCGAGCAGGCGCCGCGACGGCGTCTGCTCCCACCGTGCACGACGTCCGGTCGCGACGATCCCGGCCGGAAGGCGCACCGGTAGGTTGGACGTCATGGCTGCAGATCTCGACTTCTTCTTCGACCCCGTCTGCCCGTGGGCCTGGATCACCTCGAGGTGGGTCGGCAACGTCTGCGAGCAGCGTGAGTACGAGGTGAACTGGCGGTTCATCTCCTTGTGGATCCTCAACGAGGAGACATCGGCCGACTGGTACACACCCGAGTACCGCGCCGGCCACTACCGGGGTCACCAGGGCCTCCGGATCGGTGACGCGATCCGCCTGCAGGAGGACGACCCCTCCGCGGTCGGCCGGTGGTACACGGCGCTCGGCACGGCGTTCCACGTCGACCAGCGACGCGAGGAGGCGGCCAACGACACCGTCTCGTTCGCGGCGAGCGTGCTCGACGGGGCCGGGTTCGACACGAGCTACACCGACGCCATGGACGACGAATCGCACGACGAGTACATCCGCGCCGACACCGAGTTGGCGCTCGGCCGCACGGGACGTGACGTCGGGACGCCGATTCTCACGTTCCATCCCGGCGCCGAGACCGAAGCGAGCTTCTTCGGCCCGGTGATCTCCAAGGCGCCGCGCGGCGAAGAGGCCCTCGAGCTCTGGGACGCCGTCGAGAAGCTGGCCACCATGTCGGGCATGGCCGAACTCAAGCGGTCGAACCGTCTCGCCCCCGACTTCACCTGACCGTTGCACCCGACGTTGCATCCGGTGTCTGACACCGGATGCAACATCTCGTCGAGAAGGAGACACCCATGGCTGGACGCCGAGGAAGCAATCGAGCGAGTGGCCGCGGCTCGGGTCGCAGCACGGGCCGGCGATACCCGCGCAGTGCCCGGGTGAGCACGACGCTGCAGGAGATCGTCGCCGAGGAACTGGTCCGGATCGACGACGAACGTCTCTCGTTCGTGTCGGTCACCGGCATCGACGTCGACCCCGAACTGAACCGTGCCATCGTCTTCTTCGATTCGCTCGACGGTGAGGAGGGCGACGAGGAGATCCTGGAGGCGCTGGCCGAGCACCGGGTGCGGCTGCAGTCGGCGATCGCCAAGCAGATCCGGGCGAAGAAGACACCGATTCTCGACTTCCGTCCCGACCAGGTGATCCGCTCCGCCGAACGCATCGACGACATCCTCCGAGCCGACCGCGAACGGGCGACGCAGTCCGGCGACGGCGCCGAGCCGGACTCCGACTGACGACCCCCGATGGCCCGTCGCCGTCCCGCCACCACCCACGGCGTCGCCGTCGTCGACAAGCCCGCCGGCGTCACGAGTCACGACGTCGTCGGCGTGCTGCGCCGCCGGTTCGGTGAACGTCAGGTGGGCCACGGTGGCACTCTCGACCCCGACGCCACCGGCGTGCTCGTGGTTGCCGTGGGCAAGGCCACCCGCCTGTTGCGGTTCGTGGAGACGACCCGCAAGGGATACGAGGGCGAGGTGGTGCTCGGCACGTCCACGTCGACGCTCGACGCAGCAGGCGAGGTGATCGAGTCGTTCGACATGTCGGCGGTCACCCTGGACGACGTCCGCAGGATCGTCGGCGAGCACCTCACGGGCGACATCGAACAGATCCCGCCGATGGTGTCGGCGATCCGCGTCGACGGCCGCCGCCTCCACGAACTCGCCCGTGAGGGCGTCGAAGTGGAGCGCGCCCCCCGACCGGTGACGATCCACCGGTTCGACGTCACCGACTGGGTGGAACCGGGCGTGCTGCGCATCGAGGTGGAGTGTGCCGCCGGCACCTACATCCGGTCGCTCGCCGACGACCTCGGACGGCTCCTCGGCGGCGGGGCGCACCTTCGGAATCTGCGCCGGACGCACGTGGGCGACTTCACGCTCGCCGAGGCGCGCCCGCCCGAGGAGTGTGAGCTGCTGCCGGTGTCCACGGCAGTACGGACGCTCGCCCAGGTGACGGCCGACGACGCCACGGCGGCGCTGATCGCCAACGGTGGCGTGCTCGACGCGTGGGACGGTGACGGCCCGTGGGCGGTGTCGTCGACGACCGGTGAGCTGCTCGCCGTGTACGAACCGTTCCGTGGTCGGGCCAAGCCCGCCGTCGTCCTGCCTCGCTGAGTGTCGTGACCGGTTCCGTCACCGTGACCGGTTCCGTCACCGTGGCTGCACACCGATAGCGTGGCGCCGATGCGAGTCGTGACCGACCTCGACCAGCCGCCGTGGCCGGGAGAACGTGCCGTGATCACGATCGGCGCCTACGACGGCGTGCACCTCGGTCACCAGGCCGTGATCGACCACGTCCGTGAGCGGGCGGTCGCTCTCGGCGCCCTGTCGGCTGTGGTCACGTTCGACCGTCACCCGGCCAGTGTGGTCCGTCCCGAGTCCGCCCCGCGCCTGCTCACCAACAACGACCAGAAGATGGAGTTGCTCGCAGCGACCGGTGTCGATGCCGTCGTGGTCGTGCCGTTCGACGCCGGTCAGGCCTCGGAGAGCCCCGAGTCGTTCGTCGAGCGGGTGCTCGTGCACTCGCTCCGTACCCGGGTCATCGTGGTGGGGGAGGATTTCCACTTCGGCAGGCACCGCGACGGCAACGTCGACCTGCTGCGCAAGCTGGGCGCCGAGGACGGCTTCGACGTCGAGCCGATCGACCTCGTTCCGCGGGCCGACGGCATCGACGAACCGGTGAGTTCCACCGCCATTCGACGCGCGCTGGCCGGCGGCGACATCGCCCGTGCCAACGCCATGCTGGGCCGTCCGTTCGAGGCCCGCGGGCCCGTCGTCATCGGCGATCAGCGCGGCCGCCTCCTGGGTTTCCCCACCGCCAACGTCGAGGTGTCGAACGGTATGTGCCTGCCGGCGGACGGAGTGTACGCAGGGTGGTACGAGCGGCCCGGCGGTGACGTCCACGCGTGTGCGATCAACCTCGGCCGCCGGCCCACGTTCTACGAGCACGCCGACTCGTCGCTGCTCGAAGCGCATCTGCTGGACTTCGACGGTGACCTCTACGGCGAGACGGCCAAGGTGCGCTTCACGAACTTCCTGCGCAGCGAGCGCAAGTTCGACGGCGTCGACGCACTGATCGCCCAGCTCGCGAACGACGTCGCCAGCGCCCACGAACTCCTCTCGTGAAGCTCACGCCCGATCAGGACGGCCAGATGACGTTGCCGTCGGCGTCGTAGATGCTGGCGAGGATGTCGTTGCCGAGCCGCGACGCCGCATCCGGAGTCTCGGCGTCGCCGAACAGGCCGACTTCGGCGTAGGCGTCGAGTTCGGCCTGCAATCCTGCATCGTCGGGCATTCCGAGCGGCATGCCCTCGGGCGTGGTGGCGACGATCAGCGTTGCGTCGGTGGTCCAGCGGAACACCTCGCCCTCGGGGGAGAGGAAGTTCGGGTTGCCGCCGGCGTTGATCCGCTCGACGGCGATGTTGGCCGCTTCCTCGGGATCGGCGATGGCGTCGGCCAGGCCGAGCATGGTGGCCCGCATGAAGTCCTCGGCGGCGGTGGGGTGCTCGGCGACGAACTCGGCGTTGGTGTAGATCACCCCGAACGAACCGGGGATGTCGTAGTCGAGCGGATCGAAGAGGTCGAAGTCGATGCCGGCGCGCTCGAGCGCACCGGGCTCGTTGCTCTTCCAGCCGGGGAAGCCGACGATCGACTCGATGGCGATGTGGGCGACGGGATCGAACCCGTCGAGCAGCACCGTGTCGAAGTCCTCGCCCTCCACCAGACCCTCCGAGGCCAGCATCGCCGCCACCGACGGCGGGAGCTTGCCCTTCACGCCGATCGTGGTGCCGGCCAGATCGGGCAGGACCTCGGCCTCACCCGGCTTGACGATCAACGCGTCGATGGCGGTGTGCCCTTGGACGGCGGTGACGACGAATTCCGCGTCGTTGGCGTCGGCGAACGCCACGACCTCGCTGAAGGACCCTCCCGAGGCGAACTGGGCGTCGTTCTCGGCGATGAGCGGGTAGTTGGCCGTGGAGAAGCTCGACACGACGTCCACGTCCAGGCACAGCTCGTCGTAGTAGCCCTTCTCGTCGGCGACGATGACCTCGACGATCGAGGCTGCAGCGGCGAAGTCGAAGCCCGTGAGATAGGTGATGGTGCCCGCCGCCTCGTTGGTGGTGCAACGCTCGTCGGGGAGGGCCTCCCCGGCGACGACGTCGGTGTCGGCACCCGCGGACGGCGCCTCGCTCGTGGCCGTCGCACCGTCGGTCGTGCCGTCGACCGCCCCGCCGGCCGTGGTGTCGGCCGAGGCGCCGTCGTCGTCGCTGCCACACGCCGCCAGGAGCAGCAGAGCGGTGGTGGCGAGTGCAGCAGTAGAGCGAGAGCGCATGTGGGTCCAGTCGATGGGAAGGGAGCGGATGCTCACCGGGGGTGGCCAGATGATGACACGGCCGTCTCGGGCTGTCCGAGTCACGGTCGCTGTGACGCATGCCATCGCAGGAGATACCGCTCGAGCACGGACAGCAGGACGAGACCCGCGATGCCGAGCAGCGCCGACGACACGATCGTGGTCCAGAGTATCTCGGCGTCGTTGAACGACGCAGCCCGGCGCCCGATCGCACCCAGGCCGTCGGTGGTGAGCGCCGAGCCCTCGGCGAAGTAGGCCGCGGCGAGCCCCAGCCCCATGGCGAAGCGCGCCGTGGTGAACACCGAGGGGAGCGCCGCCGGCAGCCGCAGCCGCCACAGCACCTCCCACGGCCGGGCGTCGACGCTCGCCAGGAGCTCACGAGCAGCCGGATCGGCCGACTTCATGCCGCCCACCACTCCGAACGTGAACACGGGAAACGACGTGAACGCCACCATGAACAGGATCGTCGGTTCCCCGCCGTCGAGCCACAGCACCACCGACGTGATGTAGGCCACCCACGGCGTCACCAGGATCAGGACGAGGACCGGTTGGGTCGCCTCCTCGACGAACCGCCACGCAGTCATCACCGATCCGACGGCGATCGCCAGCAGCAGCGAGATCGACAGCCCGATCAGCATGTGCCGGCCGGTGACCAGGGCGTTCGACCAGTAGAAGGCGGGCTGTTCGCGCAGCTCGGCGAGGATCGCCGACGGTGGGAGCAGCACGAACCGCCGGACGTCGTTGACCACGACGAGGAGTTCCCACAGCACACCGAACGCCACGATGCCCACGACAGGAGCGGTGACCCGGCGACTGATCATCGGTTCATCGCCGAGCCGAGCGCGGCACGCAGGCCGGTGGTGACGTGGAAGAACTCCTCGGTGTCCTCGAGCTGGGGCAGTCGGGGGTGGGCGAGATCGATGGTGATGTCGTCGGTGACCCGACCCGGCCGGGGCGACATCACGGCGACCCGGTCGGACAGGAAGGTGGCTTCGGGAATCGAGTGGGTGACGAAGACCACCGTCGTCCCGAGCGGCTCGCACAAACGGCCGAGCAGGTGTCGCATGTCGGTGCGGGTCATCTCGTCGAGTGCAGCGAAGGGCTCGTCCATCAGCAGGATGGGGGCATCGAGCGCGAACGCCCTCACGAGACCCACACGCTGCTGCATGCCGCCCGACAGCTCGTACGGGTAGGCATCGCGGAAGTCGCCGAGCCCGACCTCGTCGAGCAGGTCGTCGACCGACACACTCGGTGACACCGGTGACGCCCGTCGGTTGATGTCGAGCAGGAGCCGCGCATTCGCGGCGACGGTGCGCCACGGCAGCAGGGCGGGGGCCTGCGGCACGAAGCCGATGCGCTTGTGCCGCCGGGCGTCGAGCGCCGATTCGCCGTCGACCACGATCGACCCCGACGTCGGAGTCTCCAGCCCGGCGATCAGGCGGAGCAGCGTGGTCTTGCCACAGCCCGACGGGCCGAGCAGTGTGACCGTCTCGCCCTCGCCGACCATCAGCGTGACCGGAGCCACCGCCTCGAGCGCGCCGAACGACTTCGTGACGTCGCGAAGCTCGATGCGAGGGGGCACGACGGGCGAGCATACGGGCTCGTTGTCGCGGCCGACCGCTCGCCGTAGCATTGCGACGTCCGTTCGGGCTGGGATCTCCCGGCGCGGGCGCGATGCAGGTTCCGCCGCCGGCGGGGCTGCGACCTCCACGCTCCGTGCCGCTGTCCGATGCGGAGCAACGTTCCGGAAGGCGACACATCATGGCCGACACGACCGACACCACCCCGAACACCGCGGCGACGATCGAGAAGTTCCGCACCCACGAGACCGACACCGGCTCGCCCGAGGTGCAGATCGCACTGCTCACCGAGCGCATCACGCACCTCACCGAGCACCTCAAGACGCACAAGAAGGACCACCACAGCCGTCGTGGCCTGCTGATGCTCGTGGGCCGGCGCCGCCGGATGCTCGACTACGTGAAGTCGATCGACGTCGAGCGCTACCGCCGGATCATCGCCGACCAGGGCCTCCGCCGCTGACGCGTCGCGGTCCGCGCCACGGACACGTTCCGGCGTCCGACGGCGGTAGCATCGGGGAACGAAGTCGGAACGTCCGGCTTCGCAACACGAGCGAACCGCTGTCGGTTGCCGGTTGCTGAATCCGAGTCCCCGCCTTCTCCGTCGAGATCGGCCGGTGGCGTTCGGGCTTGCCAACTGGGAACCGGCTCACTCGCTCCAGAGGCGCACTCCAAAGGTGGAGTGCACATGAAAGGAGCCATTCGTGGCTGATCCCATTTCCGTGTCCGGTCCCGTGTCGGGAACCGACAAGACACTCTCCTTCGAGACGGGCAAGTTCGCCCCGCAGTCGATGGGTGCCGTCGTGGCGTCCATCGGCGGCACGAAGGTGCTGACCACCGCCAACGCCGCCAAGAACGTGCGTGAAGGCATGGACTTCTTCCCGTTGACGGTCGACGTCGAGGAGCGGGCCTACGCGGCCGGCAAGATCCCCGGCTCGTTCTTCCGACGTGAAGGCCGTCCCACCGAGGACGCGATCCTCACCTGCCGTCTCACCGACCGTCCGCTGCGTCCCAGCTTCCCCGACGGCTTCCGCAACGAGACCCAGATCGTCACCACCGTGCTCGGCGCCGACCAGGCCAACCCGCACGACGTGCTGTCGATCAACGCCGCCTCGGCGGCCCTGATGATCTCGGGGATCCCGTTCGACGGCCCGATCGGCGCCATCCGCATGGCCTACAGCCAGGACGGCGAGTGGATCGCCCATCCCACCTACGAGGAGGCCGAGAACGGCACCTTCGAGCTGGTGGTGGCCGGCCGTGAACTCGACAACGGCGACGTCGCCGTGATGATGGTCGAGGCCGGCGGCTCCGAGAACGCGTTCTACTACTACGACGACGGTGCCGAGAAGGTCACCGAAGAGGTGCTCGCCGACGGCCTCGAGGCCTGCAAGGTGTGGATCAAGGAGTCGATCGGGCTGCAGCGCCAGCTCCTCGCCTCGGTGATCGCCGAGCACGGCCCGATCGAGCCGATGAAGTGGACGCCGGTGCTCGACTACACCCCCGAGATCTTCGCCGCCGTCGAGAAGGCGGGCACCGACAAGCTCGCCCCGGTGATCGCCATCGCCGACAAGCGCGAGCGCAACGAGGCCACCGACGCCGCCACCGCCGACATCGTGGCCGCACTGTGCGGCACCAAGGACGCACCGGGCGAGCACGCCGGCAGCGAGAAGATGGTGAAAGAAGCCGTCCGCTCGCTCAACAAGCAGCTGATGCGCAAGCGCGTCGTCGACGAGGGCGTCCGCATGGACGGCCGCGGTGTCGCCGATCTGCGTCCGGTGTCGGCCGAGGTCGGTGTGCTGCCGACCGCTCACGGTTCGGGCCTGTTCCAGCGTGGTGAGACCCAGGTGATGACCGTGCTCACCATGGCCATGCCCCGCATGAACCAGATGATCGACTCGCTGTCGCCCAACGACACCAAGCGCTACCTGCACCACTACAACATGCCGCCGTGGGCCAACGGCGAGACCGGCCGTGTCGGTTCGCCCAAGCGTCGCGAGATCGGCCACGGGGCGCTCGCCGCCCGCGCCGTCCTGCCGGTGATCCCCAACCAGGAGGACTTCGCCTACACGCTGCGCCTCGTGTCCGAGGTGATGTCGTCGAACGGCTCCACCTCGATGGCGTCGGTGTGCGCATCGAGCCTGTCGCTGATGGACGCCGGTGTGCCCACCAAGGGCCACGTGTCCGGTATCGCCATGGGTCTCATCTACGAGAACGGCGAGTACATCACGCTCACCGACATCCTCGGATCGGAAGACGCCTTCGGCGACATGGACTTCAAGGTCGCCGGCACGGAAGACGCCATCACGGCGCTGCAGCTCGACACGAAGATCGACGGCATCCCCGCCGACGTGCTCACCGCTGCGCTGGCCCAGGCCCGCACCGCCCGCCTCGAGATCCTCGACGTCATGAACGCCAGCATCCCGCAGTCGCGTGACGAGGTGGCCGAGACCGCTCCGAAGATCACCACGATCCACATCCCGCTCGACAAGGTCGGCGAGGTGATCGGCCCGAAGGGCAAGGTCATCAACACGATCCAGCAGGAGACCGGTGCCGACATCGGCGTCGACGACGACGGTGCACGCGGCATCGTCACCATCGGTGCCGTCGAGGCGTGGCGCATGGAAGAGGCCAAGGCCGCGATCCTCGCCATCGTCGACCCGCCGAAGGCCGAGCTGGGCCAGACCTACACCGGTCGGGTGGTGAACATCACCAAGTTCGGTGCGTTCGTCAACATCCTGCCGGGCCGCGACGGTCTGGTGCACATCTCCAAGCTCGGTGGCGGCAAGCGCATCAACGCCGTGGAGGACGTGCTCGAGCTCGGTCAGGAGATCGAGGTCGTCGTCGAGGAGATCGACGACAAGGGCAAGGTCAGCCTCACACCGGCCGGCGACGGTCCTGCTGCGAAGGAGGGCTCGTCGTCCTCCGGTGACGGCGGCCGCAGTGAGCGTCCCCGTCGTGAGCGGTCCGAGCGTCCTGAGCGGTCGGAGCGTTCCGAGCGGTCGTCGGACGACAGCGACGGTGACAGCGACGTCGTCGAGGTCAGCTTCGAGGACAGCTTCGATGCCGAGCTCGCCGACGAGCTGGGCGACCTCGGCCCGAAGCCCGAGCGTTCGGGTGGCGGCGGAGGCGGCCGCGGCGGCAGTCGTCGCCGGCATCGCTGATCACTGCGCCATGAGCTGACCGGATCGGGCGCTGCCCGGTCGGATCGGCCAGACTGGACAACATGAGAATCGGGGTCAACGGAGCTGCTGGCCGGATGGGTCGAACCGTCTGCGAGGCAGTCGCCGCTGACCCCGATCTCGTTGTCTGTGCCGCTGTCGACCCGTCGGCGGTGGGGGAGCAGATCGAGGGTGTGGAGGTGTCCGAGCACCTGCACGCCTTCGCCGACGCCGGCTGCGATGCCGTGGTGGACTTCACCGTGGCTGCCGTGGCCCGCAACGCACTGCCGTGGCTGGCGATGCACGGCATCCACGCGGTCGTGGGCACCACGGGGTTCACCGCCGACGACATCGAGGTGTTCGAGTCGGCGTTCGGGGCGGACGACGGCCCCAACTGCCTGATCGCCCCCAACTTCGCCATCTCGGCCGTGCTGATGATGCGCTTCGCCGAGATGGCGGCGCCGTTCTTCGACACCGCCGAGGTGATCGAACTGCACCACGACCGCAAGATCGACGCCCCGTCCGGCACTGCGGTCACCACGGTGGAGCGGATGGCGGCGGCGCGCGAACACGACTTCGACCCGGATCCCACCGTCGAGGAGGTCTATCCGGGGGCCCGTGGCGGCGCCGGCCCGCGTGGCATCCGTGTACATGCGGTGAGGATGCGCGGCATGGTGGCGCACCAGGAGGTGATCCTGGGGGCGACCGGCCAGACGCTGACGATCCGCCAGGACAGCTACGACCGCCACAGCTTCATGCCCGGCGTGCTGCTCGCCTGCAGGAGGATCGCCGAGGTGCCGGGCCTCACCCGCAGCCTCGACCCCTTCCTCTGACATCACGATCGGGGTCAGACCCCGATCGTGATTCGTTGCTCGGCTGGGCCGATCGTGCCACGGGTTGCTAGAACCACCTGCATGGCTGAAGTCACCCTCGGGGGCAACCCCGTCCACACGTCCGGAGAACTCCCTGCCGTCGGCGCCCCTGCGCCCGACTACTCGCTGGTCGGCGCCGACCTCGGCGAGTACGACGCCGCCGAGTTCGCCGGCAAGAACGTGATCCTCAACATCTTCCCGAGCATCGACACGCCCACGTGCGCCACGAGCGTCCGTCAGTTCAACGAGCGTGCGGCCGGGATGGATGAAACCGTCGTGCTGTGCGTGTCGGCCGATCTCCCGTTCGCCATGGGGCGGTTCTGCGGTGCCGAGGGCATCGACAACGTGAAGGTCGGTTCGACGTTCCGTTCCGACTTCGGCCAGCAGTACGGGGTGACCATGACCGACGGCAAGCTCGCCGGCGTCCTGGCACGGGCCGTGGTGGTCGTCGGCCCCGACGGCATGGTGAAGTACAACGAACTGGTCCCCGAGATCGCCCAGGAACCCGACTACGACGCCGCCCTCGCCGCTCTCTGATCACGATCGGGGTCAGACCCCGATCGTGATCAGGCGCACCGGGTCGGCGAGGCGAGCTGGCGCGCCACGACCGGAGCGGCAACGAGCGACAACGAGTGGTGCACCAGGTGACCCAGCTCGGGATCTTTGCGCGCCTTGGCTCGGGCCCGACACACGGCGGAGTTCCACGCTCCGGAGCTCGTGATGCCCAGTGCATCGGCGACGACGTGATCGTCGATCGCGGCGTTGTCGGCGGCCCAGGCCAGCACGATCGAGCGGGCGTGCGAGGTCGACGACCCTCGTGAGGTCGCGGCGCGTTCGGACAGCACCAGTGCGGCTGCCTCCACGAGACGTCGGACGTCGTCGGCAGCCCAGGCGGAGCGAACGCCGTCGGCAGGTTCGGAGCCGACCATCTCGGCGAACGGGCTCACACCTCCGGCGAGGCCGAGCACCACGTCGAGATGCAGCCACCGTGGTCGCCGCCGGTACCCGAGATATGCCCGATGGCTCGACCAGCGGTATGCGTCGGGCGAGTCGACGCCCGGGAGATCGAGGGCGTTGCGGTGGATGTACCGGGCCGCAGCGAGGAGGTGGGCGTCGGAGTCGACGATCCGTGAGTGGAAGCGGCCTCGGAAGATGGCGCCGTCGCGACCGAGCCGGTCGTTGACGTGGCGGGTGTACAGCGAGCCGAGCCGCTGCATCGCCGGCGACAGTCCACCATCGGGACAATGGACCAGCAGATGGTAGTGATTGTCCATGAGGCAGTAGGCGTGGATCTGGATACCGAATCTCTCGTGGATGTCGCAGAGCCGGGACCCGAACTCGAGGCGGTCAGGGTCGCCGAAGAAGACGTCACGGTGATTGATGCCCCGGTTCATCACGTGGTGCCAGCCGGCTTCGGGGTCGGAGCGGGGAGAGCGGGCCATGGACCGATCGTGAACGAAGGGTGTCACATCACGATCGGGGTCTGACCCCGATCGTGATTCAGGCGCCGCGGAAGTTGCGCAGGTTCACGAGCACCACGAGGGCCACGGAGATGCCGACGGCCCACCACTGGTAGCGCTGCAACCATTCGAGGAAGTCGACCAGCTGTGCCTCGAAGGTGCGCGCCAGCCACCACATCAGCGTGAGCCGGCCGGCGATGCCGACGCCGAGCAGTGCTGCCAGCTTGACGGGTGGCGTGCGGTGCACACCGCTGAGCGCGGCGACGATGTTCGACCCGGCGAAGAACGGGATGAGGAACCACTCGGCCTTCGAGAAGCCCCGGTTGAAGCTGTCGATGGCGTCCTGGCGGACCCCGAGGTACTTGCGGAACCACCCGATCGCGTCGTCGTGGTAGGCCCGGCCGATCATGTGGCACACCGCGAACGCCGCACCGATGCGCAGGAATCCGATCACGACGTACGTCGGCACGGAGACGCCGGCGGCCAGGGTGAGCGCCAGGTACCGGTTGCGCGACGACAGAAGCAGCAGGCCTTCGGGGTTGGTTTCCACCCACCGGGCCCACACTCCGCTCGCGACGTTGGTGGCGATCACCAGCGCGACGAACGCCACCAGCGTGAGCGGGGCCCACGACGGCCTCACGTGCGGCGGGTCGGCGATGGCCGCGCTCTCGGTCACCGCCTCCACGGTATCGGGTCGATCCGCACGAGGCCCGCCGGGGTGATCGCCATCTCTGCGGGTGCGCTACGTTCGGCATCCATGAAGGGCCTCATGCAAGATGTTCCGCTCGCCATCCCACACATCTTCGAGCGGGCGGAGAAGTACTTCCCCCACAAGGGGATCGTCACGGCCACGGGCGAGGGGCTCGAGCGCACCACCTACGGTGACTGGGCGCAGCGCACACGCAAGCTCGGCGGGGTGCTCGACCGGCTCGGCATCTCCGCCGACGGGCGGGTGGCGACGTTCGCGTGGAACACGGCCCGACACCTCGAGCTGTACTTCGCCGCACCCTGCACCGGGCGGGTGCTGCACACGCTGAACATCCGGCTCTTCCCGGAGCAGCTGACCTACATCGTGAACCACGCCGACGACGAGGTGATCTTCGTCGACCGGTCGCTGCTGGCGCTGCTGGCGCCGTTGCTGCCGACGTTCGAGAACCTGAAGCACCTGGTGCTGATGGACGACGGCAAGGGAGCCATCCCCGACGACCTGAACGGTCACGAACTGCTCGACTACGAGGAGTTGCTGGCTGCTGCCGACCCGGTCGAGTTCCGGGTCGACGACGAGAACCGGGCGGCGTCGATGTGCTACACGAGCGGCACCACCGGCAATCCCAAGGGCGTCGTCTACACCCATCGCTCGACGTTCCTGCACACGATGGGTGCGATGACGGCCGACAGCCTCGGCGCCCGCGAGAGCGACGTCATCCTGCCCGTGGTGCCCATGTTCCACGCCAATGCCTGGGGCCTCGCCCATGCGGCCGTCGCCGTCGGCGCCGACCTCGTGATGCCGGGCCCCGACCTGTCCGGCCCCGCCCTGGCCGACCTGGTCGTGAACGAGAAGGTGACCGTCGCCGCCGGTGTGCCGACCATCTGGATGGCGGTGCTGCCCGAGCTGAAGGGCCGCGACACGTCGTCGCTGCGGACGATCCCCTGCGGCGGCTCCGCCGTGCCGAAGGCCCTGTCGGAGGCCTACCGCGAGCAGCTCGGTCTGCCGATCCTGCAGGCATGGGGCATGACCGAGACGAGCCCGATCGCCGCGGTGTGCCAGCTCGACAAGGACCAGGAGGAGCTCCCGGTGGAGGAGCAGGCCGACCTGCGCACCCAGGTGGGACGCATCGTGTTCGGCGCCGAGTGCCGGGTGGTCGAGCCGGACACCACCGACGAGGTTCCGTGGGACGGCGAGAGCAGCGGTGAACTGCAGTGCCGCGGCAACTGGATCGCCGCCGACTACTACAACGACCCGCGGTCGCAGGAGAGCTTCACCGCCGATGGTTGGCTGCGCACCGGTGACGTCGCCACGGTCGACGAACGCGGCCGTATCCGGCTGGTCGATCGCACCAAGGACCTCATCAAGTCCGGCGGTGAGTGGATCAGCTCGGTCGAACTCGAGAACGAGCTGATGGCCCACCCCAAGATCGCCGAGGCCGCCGTGATCGGTGTGGCCCACGAACGCTGGGGCGAGGCGCCGCTCGCCTGCGTGGTGAAGGCGCCCGGCGAGGACCTCACCGAGGAGGAGGTGCTGGCATTCCTCGAGGGCAAGATCGCCAAGTGGCAGCTTCCCAAGAAGATCGTCTGGATCGACGAGGTGCCCAAGACCAGCGTCGGCAAGTTCTCGAAGAAGACGCTGCGCGACGAGTACTCCGATACCACGCTCGCCTGAGGACGCTCGATGACCCCGGTCGTCGGCTCCGTGAGGATTTGGCGCATCACCGACGGCGTCGCCACACTCGTGTCCCGATGCCGGCACTTCCGACCTTCCCGAACTCGATGAGGCTCGTCGCAGCGGCGGCCGCCGTCGCTGTTCTCGCGGCTGCCTGCGGTGACGACGGTCCGGATGAGTCCGCCGTCCCCGTTGTCGGCGCCGCCGAGGAGGCAGGCGCTGCCGAGGAGGCAGGCGTCGAGGACGCGGCGAACGACGACACCGCAGGGAACGATGACACCACGGAGGCCGGCGACACGGCACCGCCGACGACGACGGGAGCCGTCCCGCCGAACGGCGACGTGGTGGACGTCGTGGCGCTCGACAACACCTTCCGACCCGAGACGATCGAGGTCGTCGCCGGCACCGCGATCCGTTGGGAGAACCGCGGACGCAACGATCACAACGTGATCCCGACCGACGAGGCGGCGTCGTGGGGTGCACCCACCGAAGCCTTCGCTCCCGGCGACGAGTACATTTATCTCTTCGACACGCCGGGCGAGTACCCGTACTACTGCACGATCCATGCCACGCCCGAGGTGGGCATGATCGGTACGGTCGTGGTGCTGCCGGCCGATCGCTGATCCTTTCCGACATCCATCGTCACACGACCACGTCCGTTCCGGGCGTCGACACAGGGGGAACCGAATGAAACGACTCGCACTGGGGCTCGCCGCCGTACTCGTACTCGCGGCATGTGGCGGCAGCGACGACGACTCGGGCGGGCCCGGCACTGATGCAGCCGTGGAGACCGAGGCGCCGGTCGAGACGGAGGCGCCGGTCGAGACGGACGCACCTGCTGCGACCGACGCTCCCGAGACGACCGAGGCAGGCGACGACGCCGGAGCCGCCCGTGGGGACGGCGTGCTCGACGTGCCGTCGGAGTTCGACACCATCCAGGCTGCGGTCGACGCAGCGGAACCCGGCGACCTGATCCTGATCGAGCCCGGCACCTACAACGAGGCGGTCAACGTGGTCACCGACGGCCTCACGATCCGCGGCCTCGATCGCAACGAGGTGGTCCTCGACGGAGCGTTCGAGCTCGACAACGGCATCCGCGTCCTCGGGGCCAACGGGGTGGCGGTCGAGAATCTCACGACGCAGAACTACACCAGCAACGGAGTGTTCTGGACCTCGGTCGACGGTTACCGCGGTTCGTACATCACCGCCTACCGCAACGGTGACTACGGCATCTACGCGTTCGACTCGGTGACGGGGCAGCTCGACAACAGCTACGCCTCCGGCAGCCCGGACGCCGGCTTCTACATCGGCCAGTGCTTCCCCTGCGACGCGGTGATCGACCGGGTCACCGCCGAGCACAACGGCCTCGGCTACTCGGGCACCAACTCGGGCGGCAACCTGTTCATCGTCAACTCGACCTTCAACAACAACCGGGCCGGGATCGTGCCCAACTCGGGCAGCTACGAGCTCTGCTACCCCGAACGCGAGTCGACGATCGTCGGCAACCTCGTCTACTCCAACAACCAGCCGGACACACCGGCCATCGACGTGGCGATCCTGGCGATGGGCAACGGCATCCTCGTGCCCGGCGGCATCGACAATCTGATCGTCAAGAACCGGGTGTGGGACCACGACAAGACCGGCATCGGCCTCGTTCCCTTCCTGGAGGAGGGCGCCAACGACGACATCCCCACGCCGGACGAGTGGGACACCCCCTGCGCCGAGCAGCGCGAGCAGCCGCCGGCCGAGGAGATCCCCGACACCCTCCTGTGGGAGGCGCAGTTCAACCAGGTGATCGGCAACGTGCTCAGCGACAACCGGGCAGGCGACCTCGGCGTCGCCGGCGTGGGCGTCGCCACCGAGGAGCTCGGCAACTGCTTCGCCGGCAACGACTTCGAGACCACGGCGCCCGCCGCCCTGGAGACGCTGGCACCGTGCGAGGGCGAGGGAGCAGGCGACTGGTCGGTCGAACCGTTGGACGTGCTGTCGTGGCTGACCGAGATCGAGTCCCGTCCGCCGTCGGTGGACTACCAGGACGCCGAGCTGCCGCCGAAGCCGGTGCTCGACAACATGCCCGATGCGGCCACCGCTCCGGCCGCCCCGGCGAACGACATCGTGATCGACGTCGACGTCGACGCCATCGAGGTGCCGGCCGCGCCGGCCGGCTGACCGTGCTCCACCGGTCCGTCGTCGGCACCGCCGTCGGAATCGCTCTGCTCGCCTCGGCGTGCGGGTCCACGGCGAGCACGGCGGCACGTGTCGACGACGGACCGGACCCCGAACGAGTCGGCCCGCAGGGCCGGGTCGCCCAGTTCGTGGTCGAGTGTGACCTCAGCCACCTGGGGTACGACGATCCGATCGTGTCTCCCGACATGCCGGGCGCGAGCCACCTCCACCAGTTCTTCGGCAACGTCCTGGTCGACTCGGATCCGGACTACGACCGGGTGGCCGGCGCCGACACGTCGTGCGACCAGCCGCTCGACACGGCGTCCTACTGGGCGCCGGCGCTCCTCGACGCGCAAGGCAGGCGGGTGGAGCCGTACGGCCTCACCGCCTACTACCGGCCCGGCAGCGGGGTGGCACCCGAGGACGTGGTGGCCTACCCGCCAGGCCTGATGATCATCGGCGGCGACGCCGGAGCCACCGAGCCGCAACCGACGGACATCGTCGCCTGGTCGTGCGGCACGGGCGCCGTCCGGTCGGTCGAGCCACCCGAGTGTCCCGGTGGTTCGTCGCTGCGCTTCCTCGTGAAGTTCCCCGACTGCTGGTCGGGTGATCGGCTGACGGGAATGGGCTCGGGGGCGCACATGCGCTACAGCGACGGAGGCTGCCCCGACGGGTTCCCCATCGCCGTGCCCCAGTTGCTGATCGCCATCGACTATCCGCCGGTGCCGCCCGCCGGGCTGTCGCTGGCATCGGGCTCGATCCTGACGGGTCACGCCGATTTCTGGAACGTCTGGGACCAGGCCAAGCTCGACGACGAGGTCGCCTTCTGCCTCAATCGCGATCTGGTGTGCGGCGTGAGCAGTGCACCGCAGTCTGGCCCCTGACCCCGACTGCACCCGGCGAAACGTGGCCCCTGGTGTTCCGCGTACTCGGAACGTCGCGCTCGGCGACCTCCGGGTCGATCCCGTCGAGCACCGTGGTGTGGGGGCTGTCACTCCTTGTGGTCGGTGTTCACGCTGCGCGGAACGTGGTTGGCGTTCACGCTGGGCAGCACCTACGCCCCGGTGACCCGGATCGTGCCGGTGAGTGTGATCGACCGGCCTCTTGACGATGAGACGGAATCCGTCTTACTGTCTCAACATGCTGGGGGGCACCGAGCGGCGAGCGTGGACCGACACGGAGGTCCGCGTCCTGCAGGCCGTGGCCACCTGCTGCGAACGGTGGGGCATCGACAAGGTCACCGTCGACGACATCGCCCGGCACAGCGGGGTGTCCCGGGCGACCCTCTACCGCATGTTCCCCGGTGGCCGTGAGGTGATCTTCGACGCCCACCGTGTGTACGAGCTCGACCGGTTCTTCGGCGTGCTCCTGCAGCAGATCGACGACGCGCCCACGCTGGAGGAACTGCTGGTGCGCGCCGTCACGTGCGCCACCCGCGAGCTGCGCAACGACGAGCACCTCGCCGTGATGCTCGCTTCCGAGCCGGGGGCGATCCTCGGTGAACTCACCGTTGCCGGGGTGCCGCGGATCACCCGCATGGCAGCGGCCTACCTGACCCCCTTCGTGGAGGACTTCCTGCCGCGCGCTCAGGCCCGGGCGCTGATCGACCTCGTCGCCCGCCTGGTGATCTCGTACTTCCTGTCGCCGTCCGACCACGTCGACCTCGGCGACGACGAACAGGCACGGGCATTCCTCTCGCCCTTCGTGCCCCCGTCCACCCGCCGCACCGCTGCCGCCACCGGCCACGACCCCGCCACCGGCCCCGAACCTGCCACCCACCACGAACCTGCCACGACACCGCCCCCGACCCATCACTCACGGAGCTGACCACATGACCATCACCGACCACGACGGCGGCGCCGACAACGCCGCGCTCATCGGCCGCGCCGACCTCGACGACCTCGAGGCCATCCTGGCCGTGTCCAACACCGACCCCGACGAGGTCGAACATGCCGTGAAGGACAACGCCGACGCCATCTTCACGTGGGACTACAGCCTGACGCGGCCGGCGCTGCGCAAGCTGTACGAGAAGGCCAAGACCGGCCAGTGGAACGCCACCACCGACCTCGACTGGGACACCGAGGTCGACCTGGAGAAGGTCGTGTCCGGCGATCAGGTGGCCACCGCGGCCGGCATCGATCCCGACCTCTACGACGACACCGTCATCGGTCACTGGGGGAAGAAGGAGTGGCTCGACTACGGGATCCAGAACCGCAAGTGGACGCTGTCG
>Ga0102937_1000323_pt1 | contig 21002 bp, 16 predicted proteins | sample SalPonR2_B_D1_MG_FD_78213 | JGI IMG/M metagenome (GOLD analysis project Ga0102937, IMG submission 78213) | Salt pond soil microbial communities from South San Francisco under conditions of wetland restoration - Salt Pond MetaG R2_B_D1_MG | ecosystem: Environmental > Aquatic > Marine > Intertidal... | reverse complement strand
CTCAGAAAAATTTTTTACAGTCATGCAATAATAATCTACTTCAAGGATTTCTTTTGGCGTTGTCTTTAGCTTGTTAATAGCTTTTTTAGTAACAGAATCTTTACACCCTAAGTCAATTCCATATTTCTTTCTTCGATACGCTACGCCCTCCCCTGTCATACCGTACTTACTACCTATCTCTTTATCAGACAACCCCTCTAAACACAAGGCATTCAATAGGCCTTGTGTTAAATCTTTTTTACTTAACACCAAAACCCCCTAGCTCTCATTTTTGTAATACACTTACAGTAATATACTATAATGATCCTAAAAAAAGTCAAAAAAAGGCTTCGAGATAAAATCTCGAAGCCTTTGTATTCTAGCTACCGACTAAGCTTAGCGAGCAAGCTTAATACGAGTGATAGCGAGAGGATTATGACACCCGATCCCTAAATTTTCGAAGACCGAAAACCCAATTCTTCTTGCTTTCGGGTCATCTGCGCTTAGGACGGTTAGCTCCGTGCGAACGGGTATACGTCCGAAGAATTCAGGCTCTGCGCAAACGTAAATGTAACCAGGAGCTACTTTACGAGTTACGATGATCTGAGCTCCCCAAACGGTTGCCATTAATCCGGTTTTAAGCAATGTAGCCTGAGTTTCGATGTCAAGAACATCACGGCCCCACTTACGAATGTCGGAGTAATCCAGAGCATTCACAAAGATACGAGCAACGCGAAGGTCATGAGTTTCGATACGTGCAAAAGCGTCAGCAAGGTTAGACGGTGTCAGCGGAGCTGTAGCGTTAACCTGAGCGTTCACATAAGCAGAACCGAGGTTATCGAAACCATTCTGAGCAACGGCATCCATTACATCAAATGCGCGAGCATCTTCAGCAGCCTGGATTTGAGCTTTAGCAAGATCCTGTGATCTTTCGATCAGGTCGAATCTACGCTCTTTAACCTGTGTCAGAGGGATTTCAGGGTTAGAAGCAATCTCGAAGAGTGGGAAAATCACACGACGAGGCTTCGTGATTGCGAGGATGTTTTCTCCTTCCTCACCTACTACGAATGCGGTCACGTTAGGATCCTTATCGTAAATAGGCAGAGCGCCATCCGGAAGCTGCTCTACGAGGAAAGCCTTACGAGCGACAGAAGTATAGTCGCGACGCAGACGAAGGGGTTGAACCATACTAGCTGCAAGCTTAGCACGTCCAGCAGCAGTCTTGATGTAGTCCCCTATGATCTGCTGTTTAACTTCATTAGAGATATTAGTATCAGCCATGTTTTAACCTCCTAATGCCTTTCTGGACAGTGTTATACTCTTAACTGAACAACCATGAATGGGTCTGTTGTAGAAGGGGCCACAAGGACAACACCTACAACTGTACCTTCTGAACCGGAAACGTCGCTCTCGTTAGTCAAAAGACCGTTTTCAGATGCATACAGAGCATCACCAGCGGAATAACTAAGAGCGGTAGCCTTGTCAGAGTCGTAAACTTCATAAACGTCAGTAGAGAAAACTGAACCAGAGCCGCTGAGGTAAGGAACCTTACCAGAAGCAACACCGCTCATACTCTCATACGGATAACCTACTGCGTTGTTAATCGCTACACCAAGTGGCGCACCAGTTGCATCACTAGTTACAGCAGTACCGTTAGAAGTACCAGCCATCAGAACCTGACCAGCAAGAATGCCGGAAGGTACGTCAGACGTGATACGAACATCACTAGCACTGGAGTTGTAACAAGTGTTTGCAGTGGTCAACCCGGCGTCTGTAAGGTTCATTACAGTATTAAGTGTAACCCTGTACAGAATGTTTAGCCCGCGATCAGAGACTATCCCACTTCCTTCACCGATCATAAAAGACCTCCTGTTTTTGAAAAAACCCAATCCCTACTTGGGCGGGTGGTGAACTTTTAGTCTTACTCTTATTTAAATACTCTGCTTACGTCAGGTGGCGCGTCCCAAATACCGTTGATACCGTCGCTACCTTCAGAAGCTTCTTTCTTAACCATGCCTTTAAGTGTCTTAGCACCTTTTTTACTATCAGAAGCAGTTACGCTGCTAAATATTTCATCAAGGAGGGAAGATTCTGAAGCGTCACAAGACTTGCCCATTGCTGCCTCTTCGTCAGTATCGTCCTTACCTTCTACTCCCTCATCGTCGTTATTTTTCTTTCCCTCATCGTCGTTATTTTTCTTTCCCTTATCGTCGTTATTATTATTTCCCTCACCGTCTTTCTTATTCTTGATAGCTTTTTGAAGTGCAAGAGGAAGTTTGCTCATATCGCCAGCGAGTAAGGCACTAGCAATCCTATCCATTTCATCCTCACCGTCTTCATCGCCCTTTTCAAGACCCTTACCTTTAGCAGCTTCCTTCTCCTCTTTAACAGGAGACCCTTCTTTAGAGTCTTCTTCAGAGTCTTCTTCAGAGTCTTCTTCAGAGTCTTCTTCAGATTCTTCTTCAGATTCTGCAGCAGCCTTAGAGATAAGCTTTGCTAGATTTTCTTGACGGCTGAGTGTTGCGTTAACGCTGTTCTCAGGAAGATGCATAAGGTCTGCGGCCTGAGCTTCGATGAGGTCATCTGCTGCTCCAGGAAGAATGCGCTGAGAAGCAACAATACATTTGATTGCTTTCTCTTCGAGTTTCTTGGCAGCTGCAACTGCTTCAGCGGCTTGCTTTGCAGTCATCTCAGGAACATGCATCTCATTCCTTTTGTCTTGATTACTAAGATTACTGTTGTCTACATCTTCGGCCCAAGCAGAGGGGTCGCCTTTTGCATAAGCGTCGTGCTTAGGGTCATTCTTTTCGTGATCTGGGTTATTCATTGAATAAGGGTCATTCTCAATGCCAGAGCCTTTAGCTTCAGCCTGTGTCCCTTTTTGTGACTTAACCCAATCTTCTGCTGTTTTGCTCGTCAGACGCTGTCTTGCCATCTGCAACCTCCTATTAGTAAATTGATTTTATATCAACTATCTACAGATATTTGATTACACACATTTATAAATATTAATAGATTATTAACACTTATAAATAAAATCAGTCGAAATTTGAAAGAATTTTACCCCATCCAGCTAATTTCTTAGCCTCTTGAGCTGTAGGTTTTCTTCCTGTTTCTATTATCAGCTCAGTAAAAAAACCCTTCAAATTACCTGATGCTAGCCTGATCTTACTTAGGGCCTTTACAGTATCTAACCCGACCGGTTGATTGCTCATAGTTTTATCTACGTGAAACAAAAGACCTAAGACATCGTCTCTACTATAACCATACTTTCTAATCTTACCCCAATCTTTAAGGTTAGAAAGTATATGAATACCATTAACGATTCTTTCGTTGTTCGGGTATTTCTCTGCAGCAGACATAAGTCTTTTTACATTTTTTTCGTAAGAAGTTTTTCTAGAGGCTTCTCTTATAAGACTATTATTTACCTCATTCTCAAGACCTACAGGTCTTTCTTGGCCTTTAGCTTCTTCCTGTAAAAGTTCTTTCCTTATTTGATTAAGGACCTGCTTTTTAAGCATGTCTTTTACTTCTTTTGTTGTAGCGTCATCTATAGGCTCTTGAATCTCAGGGGCCGGGACAGCTCCGCCTTGATCAGCACCAGGCTCTGCACCGCCTGGGTCAGCCATAGGATCTGCTGAGGAGGAATCCCCTCCGCCTTCAGCAGGTGGTTCTCCTTCGCCTTCAGCAGGTGGTTCTCCTTCACCTTCAGCTGGAGGAGTGTCTTCCGTTAATGGAGGAGTTTCACCTCCGCTTGGTTCAGGGAAATCAGTATCGTCTGCGGGAGGCGCTGGAGCATCCCCGCCACCCTCGGCAGGAGCGTCATCTTCGGCAGCATTTACTTTTCTAACCAAGTCAGATGCAGCATCACTAGCAGCTCTTAAGAGCATGCCTTCTTGAGGAATAAAAGAAGGTATATTTACTGCTTTGTTCAATTTTTCAGACACGTCTTGGTTATCGCCAGCTATGTCCAAGATATTTCGTAGAACGGCACCTTCAAAAGCAGGTTTTCTCACCCAACTAGCGTCTATAAACTTGCAGCTATCTGGTTCTTCAGCTCTACCACAAAGTTCCGCTATTATACGTTTCACGCCGTTAGGATCATAGAAGTAGTTATTCTTGAAGAATCTAACATGCTGACAGGCTTGAGAGTCATCTTCTGCAATATTTCCGCACTGAGAGCACTGAGAATATTTTATGAGGCATCCCATTGATGTCGCATTATACTCACCTGAGGTAATCTTCTCTATTAAGTCTGAGTGAGTCCTGTTAGTAGCGATAAGTATGTCTACGTATAAGGTTGTTAAGTCTTTACCGTCTCTCTTAGTAAAAGGTACTTCTCTAAGAGCTACGTCAATAACCTTACCTTTGGACAGTTCAGGTATTTGTACGTGCTCTACGTAGTTATCGGCCCCTAGGAATGAACTGTAGCAGGATTTTAAAAGATTTCTCTCCCAGCTATCTCCGTTATTATTAACGAACATAGAGTATTCTGGAGTGATGAGATAATTACTCTTCTTATCATTAGGATCCGCAAGTTCTGTGTCCACAGAAGCTATTATAGATACGTGACTCAACAACCATTTTGCAGGGTCAAAAGCAGCTATCTTATCTTGTGCTACCTTAACCCTACTAGCGGGGGTTTTTTTGTCGAGCCATTTACCAGGGTCTACTATTGGTGTAGTAACAATAGCATTACCGGTTTTTAGCATGGCCATTATTATTCCCCTTGATATATATTTTCAACAGCATCTCTTAAAAAAATATCTGAGCATGTATCACCATAACTTGCGCTCACTGTTTGGTACGCCTCTACATCAGACATACCTTCATTCTTGCATGTAAGGATATCTTTAGAGACACTCCCAACAAACTCATTAGCAAATTTAGTAGATACCGTGCTAGCCATCTTCCTAACCCTGTACTTTTCAATGTCTATTGACTGGGTTGAAGCAGCCAGCTTCTCAGCTAGTCTTAAGACTTTAGGACTAATATCTCCGAACTGATCCTTGGATTTCTCTTTCTCATAGCTAGAGTATCCAGTCTCTCTTTTTATAGGAGACACGCCATCAGACTCAGGGGTCACAAGAAGCAGTTCAGTAGGATCCATCTGCTGGTTACCTCCTACAGGCCACTCCACATACACCTTATTAGAAGCCGGAGCTATACCCGTTATAACTCCTATGTAGGGTGACTTCTCAAGCTCATTTACATACCACTTTACTTGTTGTCCTACTTTATAGTCACAGGCACCGACAGAATGTAGAAAAATACCAGGCATATTGTGGTCCTTTCAATTAGCTCAACTTCTGGTAAGGCAGCTTTTGGCTAGCTTCTTTACCGTTCTTTTTATCTTTAACAGACTCTACTTCTTTTGTAATATCTGTATTAAATTCCTTCATATAAGACTCATCTGAATCACCGTCATGAAGACCGCCCTTAAAGAAATTTTTCATGTATTTCTCGTCTGGGTCACTCTCAAGTGCAGATGCTTCTCTTTTACCTTCGAGGATGTCTGAGATCTGGTCGAGTTGGAAAGCCATCTTAAACAGCTCTTTGTCTCGTTGTTGCTCAAGGACACCAGCAATTTTATCCAGAGAGGCAGTAACATCAGATATATCTGAGATCTCTCCGCCGCCTTGATCAGGCTCTGCAGGATTAGAACTATCGTTTACCTGAGCATCGTCTTCAGTCGGTTCCTCATCAGCGGCTTCAACTTCCTCGCCCATTAGTTCTTCTATAGCAGAAAGCTTCCTAAGCATTGCTTCTTTTTCTCTTCTAAGTGTTTCCTTATCCATTTTTCCCTCCTCAGGGTTTTTAATATCTTCAGCCTTTTGGGCCTCTTCTTTAGCTTTTTGAGATTTCTCTTGGTTTTTCTTTTTTATTTCTTCTAACTTTTCTTTAGTGATTCTTTTGCCTCTCTCGAATCCAGTCTCTTTTTGTGGCTCTTCTTCAGGGGAGGCGTCTTCATTTGTAGACTCGTTTTCCTTAGATTCGTCAGAAGCTTTTTTCATATTTTTCATATCACCAAGAATAAGACAAAAAGTATTAGCATTAACCTTTCCGTCATATTTACCGCCGTCTTTAGTTCGAATAGACATAGCCAAGGCTTCCTCAGAGGCTAAAACCGGGTCGTACTTAGCAATATCTTTATTAACAAGAGTGGAGGCATGTACAGCTAAAGAACGTAAATCTTCGTCAGTTAGGTCGCATTGGTTACGAGGCATTATCCGCTCTTTAGTGCTAGAATCTCCACGATGGACTATCTCTTCCACTATAGTCTTACCGTTCTCGTTCCTAAACAATCCCCGAGCGTTCGTAAGAACTTGGGGGTGATTTTTTATGAGACTTCTAGCTTTATCCTTTACATTATTTTGTCCTTTGTCTTTAGAAGGAGTAACCTTCGGGACATTCTTATTAGTATCCTTCTTAGGAGTACTTTTATCTTTCTTTTTATCGTCTTTAGCCATAATATTCTCCTAGCGGTATATTCACCTAAAACCTTTATATATTAATAGATTATTCTTCAGGAGAATCTAGGTAATTATTCACCACACGCTTAGCAGAAGCAAATCTACTGTTGCTCTCGTATTGCGTACCTAAAGAAAACTCTAAGTTGTTTTTAAAGACTTCTATATAATTTCTCAAATCTAGAGCCTTTGATCTTAACTCTGTGAGTTGCTCAATAAAATCCGCCCCATAGTATTGCATCTCTATCTTATTAACGTCTGTGATATCATTAAGGGATTTTATAACACCCTCAAAGATCTCTATCTGACGTTTAAGTTGTCTCGGAGCCTTCGCCATATTACTCTCCTTTTAATTTCTTAATGTATTTGTTACCAGTCTCGACGTCTTTACCTTCATTCCTATATTGCTCTGTATACTCTTTTCTCTTGTCTTTATAATCCCATTCAGATAAAGTATTATCTCTTCTCTTAGGTTTAATTTTGGGAGGGGCTTTATACTTTCTCTCCTTAATATCTCCGTCTGTTCTTTTGTGTGTAACAGTTACCTCTTTGACGGGATTCTCCACCTTAAACTTTTTAGCTTGCTTTTCATCAGAAGGCAAACACTCATCTACGTCAATGCCTATAAGACTTGCAACAACAGACCTTATTTTATTGCTTATTAAAACTATCATTCTTATTTCTCCAGATATCCCATAATCTTTTCTAGTTTTTCTGGGTTTTGCATAGCCGCGTTTAATACTTTTTGAAGAGCGGCTTTTTTATTAGCAGGCATATTAGCTACTTTAGGATTCTCCTTTTTACCGCTTTCTTTTTTTCCAGCACTAGCGAATCTAGGCATTCCACCGCCTAAGTCCCCGCCGCCTTCATCTTCTTGCGGCTGCTCAACTTCTGAGAAACCCATATAATCAGCAAGCCTTTCTAGTACGTTATATCTCTCTACTAGACCTTGTCCTGCTGCCGTGTATATATTAGCCATAAGCTGGTTATATGCGAAGTCATCTACAGTAAAAAGGTCGGACTTAATCTTTTTACTAGTAGACTCAGGATCAATATTAAGCATATCGAGTATGACATCGATAGAAACCGAGCCCTTATTATAAAGTTGAAATACCTGCTCAAAGAAGGAATCATTATCTCTAATAGCGAGCCTAGTAAAGCTTAGCTTAGGGTATATAAGCTTTTGTCTTCCGTACTTATCTTCTTCTATAAAACCTTTTTTCTTCGCCACAGGCTTGAACAGGTAGTTTTCTACGTACTCTTGAAGTAATTCTCGATACAGCAAATATTGGGTATTCATAATCTCAAGAGTGATACGATTACCTGAATACGTACCTTCACCGGTAAGTATCTCACGAGTAACACCAAGCCCAGAAAATAGAGAGTTTTCTATATGGTCATACTCTCCTGAGAGTTCCAATAAACGACCGTTAGATCCCATCTCTTCCCAGTTAACCTGGTAGTTGGTGATAATCGAGAAGTCTGGGTCTACAAGAGCCAAATCAACCTGCTCTCGTAAGTTCTCAACGTCCGGCTCACTTAAATCTTCTCCCCACACGATACGTATGGGAGTCATGTGCCGAGAGGCTATTGAGGTCTGAGCTTGTCTAAGTTTATCTTGGAGGAGCAGAGTATTTATGCACCTCTCCAGTACAGAAACTCCTAGAGTCTCGTATTGGGATTTCTTTCTAGCTAGGTGGTACACATGCGACCCGCTAAAGGGGTCTGTGTCTAGAGGTATGGTACCGTTTTGTTCTAACTGCTGAGCTAGTTTTTCCGGTACGTCAGGAGGGCTGTATGGATTTTTTTCTGTTTGGAAGTAAGAGCCTGGATACATACCCTGCTTAGCTTGAAGTATACTTTTTTTAGTTTCTGGGTCTGGTATAAACTCTATCAACGAATCATCAGATAGAGGTATTTTCTTTATTCTAACCTGGTCTGGGGGAAGTATTAAAAGCTTTCTCCACCCTAAGTAATTAGGATCTTTATCTACAATTTCAAATTCTTTGTGTAATTTATCAGACCTTATTCTTCCAGCTTCTTTAAGCTCTTTTATTCTATCCTGCGCAGATAAGTCGGTTTCATCCTCAACCGTATAAGGCTCATGGTCTTCAGCGAAAATGAAGCAGTTACCCAAGAGCCAGTACTCATGACTTATTTCTAGAAGAGTTTTAAACAACTTCATGTCATCACACATGTCTACAAAGTAATCATAGACATAATCACACATATCTGAGTTCTTACATTTTGGTTTATCTAGTCTTATTTTTGAAAGAGGGAGAGTAGAGTGCAGGTCTACAGCCGCTCCTACAAATTCGTTAGAATTGTAAAAATGCCTATACCAAGCTCTACGCTCTCTTAAGTTTTGCGGCTTCTCTAAAAAGTCTGTAGATAGCTGCGGAGAGTAAAAATTACCATGACCGCTATTTGATACGTCTCCTATACCTGCAGAATCGAAGGCTTTTCTAGTATTAAAACCAAAGGTAGTCGTAGAGTACTTTTTTGCCATACGAGCTCTTGTTTCTTTTTCTGTAAGAGGCATAGGTGTGGATGACTGACTAGCTATGGTTTTAACCTGAGCTGTTTTTTTAGCCATACTTCCTGCTGTGTCGGATACGGACGCAGTTTTTGTAACCCTTGTCCTTGTCGATCCTTTTTTTTCTGCCATATACTATCTCCCTACTCGAATATTTTTTCGAGCTCTATATTATCTTCTATTTCAGAAACGTTAAACTTAGATAAATCATTTAATCTCTTAAATAGATTCATTATACCCGAAACTGTTTGGCTATCTTTTTTAAGCAGCATTACCAGGGCGTAAAAATCTTCTAGCCCGTTGTAATCACCCTTTTGCTGCCTCAACTCAGACCTAAACTTACCTTCCAAGTCATCCTTTAGAGACCCGTAAAGCTGAAGCATATTAACAATATCTTTCTTAACTTTACCTCTTAGCATATCTATTTTTTTGATAGTCTGGTTGGTTTCAGGCATCTTGGTCTCCATCTGATCTTTTATATTTTTTATTCCTAAGCCTTTTTAATATCCTTTTTATTTGGCTATTTTCAGGTATAGGTTCATACCACCCAGTGCTATCCTTAGCGTGAATCCATTCCGGGTCTGGGTCATAGCGGTCCTCGTAATAACCTACACCTGGTTGTGTTTGCTCGTCTCCTAACTCACCGGGCATAACATCTCCTATAATCTGAATAATACAACGTATATAAAGCGCTGGATTATTAATACATTATTATGGCGTGTATTTTTATGGAAATTATCGTTTAATTTTCTTAGTACAAAAAAGTATATTACTTAGGTATGATTAAAAAACCTAAGCAAGGAGAGTTTTTATGCGTAGATTTATGTTTCTGATTCTTTTTCTCGTGAGTCTGAGTTATAGTCAAGACTATTTCATGAAGGTCACTATGAACGGCGGTAACAGCCTATCCTACAATATTAACGAGATAAGCAAGATCGAGTTTATACCTTTAACGGGAGCCACAACCCTTAATTTAAACATTACTGTAGTAGATCACAATTATAGACCTATTCCATACGTATCCATAAGTACTCAAGTTGCTGTGCATACAGGAGCTTGGGAGGCGTGCTGTATCGAGACGCGCGAACTTAACCCTTACGCCAACTATATCACAGATTCTCAAGGTAAAGTATCTATAACTCTTAGACTACCAGAGTGTTATGACTCCGACCCTGGTGACTGGCAAGATAGCCCAATGAACCTACGTTTTACATACAGAGATGCGACTATATCAACTATTAATCAAACTGTACCGGGAGGATGCTCTTATATAGACATAAGTAGAAATATGTGTACAGATATAACGGTATTCTTAGACGAAATCGTTCTTCCATAAAGTAATAGGGGCTCTAAAATAGAGCCCCTATTACTTTATTTGTATCTATTAATAAACATCCTGCCTTGTAGATCTGATGCAGTACCGCTAGAAGCAGTAACTATTAGGTTTAGATCCCACTCAGCATCATATTGGTCTTCTGTAACATCTACTACTGTTCTTGTCACACTTTTAAACCTAGGGTAAACAGCTAAAGACCAATCTTTGTCTTTTGTATCAACACTACTATTGACGAGTTTATTCATCTCTACATAATTCTGACCTATTAAACGGTGGTACCATCTTTGAGCAAGATATATAGTTAAGTACTGACTTGTACCGGGAGAAGTTTCAGACAGCATCTTTAAATCGCTCCACACTCTATAGTGGGTCCAACTGCTTAAAGGAATGTACACCCATATAGGTCTATTTAGGTTGTAAATCTGAGGTCCTATTGTTTGAGCGGTCACGTTGTTATTCCAAAATGCTTTTTGATCATCGATTACACTTAGGTCTACAGTAGCTATAAAGTTGTTAGATATTGTAGTTTGATCGTCTGCGAACCAATTAATAACGCTCCCTTGGTCCCTATCTTTAAAGTAGGGGGATTCGAACTCGTAAGTCTGTATAAAGTCTGTAATGTTGTTCGTACTAACAGCGCTTTTATCTATTCTTCCAATATATCTCATCTTAATAGTCCCTAGAGTAGCCAAAGTTATTTTATCAAGACTATACCTATACTCTGGGTCATTCCTTCTAGTAACTCCTAACTCTTCAGATATAGTATCAGCATCTAAAAAGTTACCGCCTCGTTCTTCTAACTCAGGGGCTGCATAAGTCATACTATCTTTAACCCACGTTGGGATAACACCTGTATAACCGACACCATTATTACCAGTTTGTATATAATTAACTCTTCTGGTATCTTTAATCACACCATCCAAACTTTGTCTTACTACTACTGCGTCATCGTTATAACCAAGAGACTCATTTATAAGAACTACCTTTTGGTCTATACTAAATTCTTTAGTCCTCAAAATACCGTTAGGTTTGTTATCTACAGTCTTAATACCGTCTTTGTAGATGATAGCGTTCTGAGGCTCAGATATACTTGTCAGCTCGTCTGCAGTATCGGTACCTATAAACCTAAGGTTTTCTACCTCTAGAGTACCTTCAATCCTAGCGTTATTGTTTACAAAAAGATCGTAGTTAACGTTTGGGGTAGTAGTACCTGCAGTAATTCTCCTAGATGCTGTATTATTACTTACTATTAAGTCTCCTCTTAAGTCTACACTGATCTGACCCAAATTACCGTCACCGTCTGCGTGATCTATGCGAAGAGTCCTAAAACCCTGACCTTGGGTTACGTCTATACCAGACCTAGAGTCTACTAGATGTAATCCATAAGGATTGTTGGTGTCTGTGTAGCTTCCTCCTATATTTAAGTAAACGTCATTTAGTATATCGTTAGAACGAGGGAAACTATTACCTATAACAGTGGACACGCTTCCCGCAGTCCCACAAAGATCTGCTATAAAGTTTTCAGCCTTGGCATCCCCATCCACATATAACCACAAACTCCTATATTGATTTCTCTGCATTCGCATTAATTCGATACTACCGGAAGTACCCACCCCTAAAGTAAGACCTCCGATAGGCTCATTGCTCTCATTATACCCGGAACCTATATCTACATACCGAAGAGCGTCTAACTTCTGATTAACGGTTAGGTTGTTTACTATCGCCCTATCAAACTTAAGGTTATTAGCAAAGAGATCTCCGTAAACAAAAATATTATCTCTGAATATAACATTAGGGCTGAAAGTAACACGATTTAAGAGACCGTCTCCATTAAAGAACACATCTCCATTAAATAACCACGCATCAGCAGCCTCTCCTAAATCTAGCTTTGCAAATTTAAAATCTAATAAATCTCCTCCGTAACTACCAGAACCGTAGTATTTAGATTCCGTCCACATAATATCGTCGTTATTATTAGGAGGAACCAAGGTACTTCTTTGTACGTTGAATGACTTAATTGATTGTATTTCACTTAGCTTATCTCTTATTATTATTTTACCGTCGTTTTTAATTCTATCCGCAAGAGGTAAAGCTTCATCGTATTCATCAGATAAAATATGTACTGTTATATCCGCAGAACTTGCTATGCTCTGTAACTGTGACTCTAACTCACTTCTTAGATACTCTATAGCGTCGTCAAAATTAGAACCAGATATTGTAATAGTAGAAAGAGTTACGTCACCGCCATTCAAAAAATCTACTGTCGCGGTTACCTCATCCCCGCTAACCATCGTGCCTAAGGTATCTAAATATCTGAAGCTATTATCCGAGTAGAGAAGAGGAACTAGACCTGTGCCGTACAAAGTTTTTACAACCCTATCAAACTCAGGACCTAGGTCTCCTATAGTAAAAACCCTACCGCCATCTTTATCGTAAGATTCATAGAAACCGGAAACACCTGTAAATCCTCTATAATCCTCTATTCCGGATAAACCTTGAGTAGCTATACCCGGCCTAATCACCACGTTAGCACTCGACCCTGTTAAGCCGTAAGAAGGTGTCCCAGTATATCCAAAGTATGCTTTATTTTCTTTATCAACAGTACTTGGAATAGACCAAGTTTTACCGTAGACATCGCCTTGAGTGTACGTGTCTCTGTCTATAAAAAGATGTTCTCTTACGCGCACCGAGTCGTTCACATCAAGAACAATATTCACAGGGTCAACATATCTCTCAACATTCCATATTGTAGGGAGGGCGTCCCATCCAGGGGTCGCCGTATTAAACCCCATCCTACCTTTATAATCAACAACTAAGTAATTCTCAGAGTCTACAAACTGTGTATATACTCCAGTCTCACCGTTGTAGTTATGCATAGATAAGCCAGCAGCGCCTGTAATACCTCTTCTAAGTAAATTAATACTTACGCCTGTGAGACCTTGGGTGTGTATACTTACAGCATCGTTATACTCTCTTTTACCAGTTATACCTCTATCGTAGCCTAATGCTACATGCTGAAACGAAGCTTCATGGGCTATCACTTCACCCGGATTAAGTTCTTCTGGACCTGTTTCTGCGGTCACAGGGTACGTCTGAGTCCCTGTCTCTACGCCTACTTGAATAGCACCCATCTGGAATTTACCGTCATTATCGACAGCACGAGGAGTGATAGAATCAGTATTAAAAGCTTCAGAGGCAAACCCTTGATTCAACCCGGTTGCGTAAGCTCCTTCGTCGAGCTTAGCTCCTGGGAATTGGGAGTTGAATCCTGTGAATGAACCTTCAGTCTCAAACACAGCAGACTCACCATACCCGCCGTGAAGACTACGAAAGGAAACCTCTTCCAAAGTCATAGGCCTTTTATCGTACATAGTAAGAAGGTCTATTACCTTGCTATTATCGATTATAGATGTTCCTGACTCTCTATACACAACAGAAATAGGAACTCTAAAATGTTGCTGAGTAGGAGGTACAGTATAGTCTATACCTCCTAAAAACGAGGTGTGTTCGAATATATCTTTCCCTATAGGGCCTTCCCACCCTTCCAAAACTCTTATATCAAATACAGCCCTTAATCTATTAGCTGTAGCTGTTCCAATGCGAGGATCAAGTAGGCTGCTGTCGTAATACACCTCATCGTCTGCGCCAGATGTAGCAGTAACCTCTTCAAAATGAAGGTCGATGAATACAATGTCTCTTCTATCTTCTGTAGGTGTAGTTAAGTCTGGTATTAGAGTAAGCGTTTTACTCTTATCTGAGTTAGTAGCTAGGTCAACATTTGAAGTGCCATATGTTTGTAAGTTGTAAGTTATATCGTCAGGAAGAAAAATATAATAACCTTTTAAAAACATAACGGCTGGATTATCTATACCATTACCGCCTATAACTTTAAAGTCGTTAGGTGTTGAACCGTCGCTAACAACCTTAAAATGGTTTCCGGTAGGGTTAGTAGTGCTAAACGTCTCTAAGGGTACAGCAATATCTCCTTGAGTGTGTTGTATAGACCTACGCAACTGGTCCATAACAGCGATATGCATATTACGGATTTCATCGTCTAATAAAGGCTTGTTCTTTTGAGGATTTAAGTAGTAGTACCTTTTATCCTCGTCGTATATGATAATATTGGAATAATTACCGGAAGTTCCGCCCATTTTTTACACCTTATCTAAAAGTCCTTGAGAATGAAGGTCCGTTCATAGAACTTCTTGTTCTTGTAGGAGACCCGTAACTTTTTGAGCTAGAAGGTCTATTCAGGCTAGCTCTCATAGCATCTCTTGACCTAGCTTTCTTAAAGCTATGCGCTTGACTAGATCCTACAGGAGCAGATATTTTATTTCCTAGACCTTTTACTTTGTACTCGATAGCCACTTGAACCATACGAGACAAGGCATCACTATTATCATCGTGAGCCTTATCTCTGTCAGGGGCGTGTACTTTTATTAAATACTTTCCTCTTTGCTCCGATTGAAGTGTTAAAAGCTCTAATACAAGGTCCGTGTCCTTTGAAGGTTTACCGTCTATAAGTCTTTCTGTTTCTAATTCAGGTAACCTCAAAGTGGAAGAAATCATACTGGCTAATAAGTTTTGATATATCTCTGAGTTTCTAGTCTCAGAAAAGTGCCTAGACTCAAACATCTTCTGTCCCTTTTTCTCTAGATAAGGGACTATACTCATACCGTAGTATTGGTCCATTAAACCCTTAATTATAAAAAATCTATCTTTAAACTCAGATATCCATTCAGCCATCTCATCCGGCGTAAAGAAATCTTTCCCTTCTTCTTCTGCATACCTCGTCTCACAACAATCTACTTCTAATTTATCCACCTCTTCTCCATCAACTACTTCTTTAGTCCAATGCCCTACCACTACTGAAGTTCCATCACCTTTTAGTCCTATGTCAATTCCCATGAAATGTGGGACCCTCTCAAAGGATCTTATTTTATAGGACAGCCCCGGCACTATATTCTGCCGCACAATAACGGGGTCTTCTATCCAAGCGCATATCTCATCACTAAACTCAGCCCCGAACTCAGACCTATATACCTTAGGATTTTCGTTATACTTGTTCTTTAAAAACTTTGAAGCTAGTTGAGGGTCAATCTCCCAGGTAGGAGCCTGGATCATTAATATATCATCGTTATCTTCTTTAAAAGAGCGTTCATACTCTTCATAAAACTTACCGGTCTTTCCATAAGGTGAGGATATACAAATAACCTTACCTGCGGGGTTACCGTCCGGTGTCTTGAACTTAGCCAAAGAAGGAGTAACCGCGTTGTAAATAGCCCTATCATTTTTATCACTAGCACCTACACCGGAGTTTTTCTCATCGGCGAAAAAGAAAGCCATCTCATCTAGAGCGACTATTATATTGTTATGACCACGAAGACCTTTAGCACTACACGGAGCAACATTAATAGTTATAGTAGCTCTGCCTTCGGTTCCGTACTTGTCTATATCTCTTTGAGACCTCAGGCGCATACTCTGTTTGGTGGGCTTACACCTGAACTTACGAAAGAACTCACATCTTTCTATATGACCTGTTACCCTGTTAAACAGTTCTGTAGCAGTCTCTTTACCCGTAGACACACAAGTGATACGTATATCATCTTCAGGCATAATACCAAAGTATTCCTGAGGGCAGTATCTGTTTAAAAGTTTATAGGTTTCGTACGCTATTATGCATGCAGTTACGGTCGTATTATGGTTAGTCATACCGTTAGCAACAAAAGAGTTTCCATCTGGAACGTTTAAGTCATATACACGGTCTTCACTTTCTTTTACAGAAACAACCTCAGAGTAATAATAATCCGTGCTTATTATGTTTCTAAAATGCTCAAGTTCTTCCTTACCTGCATTAATTTCTTTTGCAAAATCTATAGACTTGCATAGTCTATTGTATGTTAGATCCTCTCTCGTATTCTTTGTTATATTGCCTAAGAGTTCTCTTAGTTTTCTTCGCCCAGGACCTTCGCCTCTTTTTCTTATAGGAATAGAATCCAAAAGTTCTCGTATCTTATTTTTTTGGTGAGGAATACTTTCCGTGTTAGATTTACCTTCTTTAGCTTTTTTAAGAGACTCTAAAACAGGAAGCATCTTCTTATCTGAGTCGAAGCCTATTAGATCAGCAAATATTCTTCTAGACCTTACCCCTTTTATACCTAAATGGGCGTAATGCCTCTTTGTTTTTTTATTGTACTTCTCGCTAATACTAGATATTATACCTAGATTCAACAAAACTACTTGAAGCTCATGGGCTAGCCTTAAGCTTGCCGTAGAAAAAGTAATATAAGACCCGTTATTTTCGGGGCACCCATCTGTCTCAAATAAACCTCTAAGAAAAGAACAAACCACAGATTTAGGCGACCTAAGTATAGACCAAGGTATAGATTTATTATATCTATTACAATCCCAAGAAAAGCCTAAATCGTGAAAAAATTTTCTCGTACCAGTGCTAAAGAAACTTAATCTACCTGTATTAGAAGTTCGTTTGTCTGCTATAACTCTATAATCATTAAATATATTTGTATATAGGTCTTTTAAAGAGTCCCACGTTTCGTTATGCTCTACAGTTAATGACAGCGCATTTTTAGCCCCCCAACTTTCGTCTCCCACGAGATAACCCAATAATCTAGCTGTGAGTTCATCTAGCTCCTCAGGAAAAGTTACTTCTTTTTTCCCTTCGTTATTAAAAAACTTATCAAGTTTTATTTTTTCTGACGCCCACAGGTCAGTGCTTCTATTGATGGCTATATAGTCTCCTGGTTTTATATCGTCTAGATAGCGCCAAACAATTAGGCCCTCTTTAGACATAACCTTTACTCTATGATTAGCGGTACCGTTAATACTGTACCCATCTTTTGTCTTAATCTTAAATACGTCCTTTACGCCGCCATTATAAAAATATGCAGACCTGGAGCTTCTACCGCTCTCTTGAGCTACACCTACATTCAGCGGAGAAAAACCCTCATCAGGAGCTTCACCTAGGTCCTCTATACGATAGATACCTTTATCAGTTAAAGTTAGGGAATCTCCTGTTATGCATTTACCAGATCTTCTTCCGCAGACCAAAACTAAGTTAGGTCTGTCTCCGTAATCATGAACGTTTATACGATGTTCGTCGTATAAATATTTAGAATACTCAACTTCATTAAACCTGTATAGTTCTACCTCATTAAACTGGTCTTTTATTATTATATCTCTATTACTTGAGTTATCTAATTCCAGACCATAATAGCATTTAAGAATAAATCTTTGAGACGGGTATAATGGAGGAACATCAGGAGTTGCGCCTAAACCCAACCCCCAAGGAGCAGTAACAAACTCCATTATGTTTTTATCAAGAAGTTTACCTGAGTCGGTGTCTTTCTTAATAAATGTAGTACACATCTCAGCTATAGACATTATTTCTTAACCTTTTTCCCATGATATATCTTCTCAGCAATATCTTCAAAACCATCTAGGTCTTTAGCTAACTGAGAAAAGAAAATCTCTTCGTACTGAGTAGGTATATTTACCTTTTCAAAGGTGCTTTTTACAGTTTGTAGAAAGTGCTCAAATACCTTCTGAAAATTATCACTGTGAAAGTCTACTCTTCCTGTAGCCTTACTATTGCTGATCTTCTCCCTTTTCTCTACGGTCTCTACTAATTTCTTAAGTATGAGAATACGTTTATTAGATATCTCAGACAAATCATCTTTAAGGTTGTAATTCTCTTTACGCCAGGTCTTTAAATACGCTGCCTCTTCAGCAATCTCTACCATAATATTATTTAATATAGTAGAGGTAGAGGCATTTTCTTTAAGAGATATGTAGAGGTCGTCGTTTTCAGTAGGGTCCTCTATATTTCGTTGTAAAGGAGACCCAGGTTTAATACTGACCTGCAGTACATCTTCTGGGTTATTAACCGAAACAAGGCTACTCTCTAGGGTATCATAAGCCTCTGTGTGATTGCCTTGTTTTTCTTTGAACCTTTCATCCTTTGTACCACTACTACCTATATCTTCTATGTCTTTACCTAGGTCTATCCCTTCTAATATATCCTCTTTATCTACCAATAAATGATTATCTTCTCCGTCTAATAAGGGATAACCATCTTCTCCCAAAGATGGTTTCTCCCTTATCTCATCCTCATAGATCTCAATATCTTTATTATCTTCTTTTCCAGGCATGGACCCTCCACACATATATTATTTATTAAATATCTAAAAGACCGGCGTCTAATCCAGTACCGTCATAAGACGTATCCACATCAGTTTCGCTGGCTTCTTTTCTCAAACTATCTAGCATTATGTTATTTCCAGAACCCCACCTGTTGGCTATCATATCTTCTTCCATAGACATATCACCACGAGCCTCATCAGGGTTATTATTTAGCTGTATTTTCTTCGTGTGAGGGTCTAACTTAATAATACCATCTTCCTCTTTAGTATTAGCAAACCTCAAACCTTGAGACATACACATATCACAATTGTTTAAGATACAGGTAGAGCATTTACTTGCTTGTTTAAGTTTTGCATCAGATGAAAGATGGTATTTTTCAGAGGTGCAGTTACTTAGTACATTAGCATCTACTTCTTTTATGTTAGCCAATACATCTCTAATCATACCTGCGGCTTCTACAGTAGGTATAATAGAAGAAAGCTTAGACTCTATCTTATCTATAGAAATACCAGCCGTAACAGCCTTATAAGCTGCTTCCTTTGCTACATCGTCTTTAGCATACTTCTTTGTTGCCTCATGACGATAAAAACCTTTTACCCCACCTTCTCTCTTAGCGGGTGTGTGGTCTTGAGTAGCCATAAAGGCTTCTCTTAATATACTTAACACACTGTTACCGGCTTCAAGAGTGTTTCTTAAGACACTAGCTTTATCGCTAGATATACGGTCATTGAAATGGAGATCATCAATGTAGCTTGAAGCTATCTTAGAGTCGATCTTACCGTCACGAGGAAGAATCTGACATCCGGTAGCTTTTGCTACTTTTTCATCCGCATTATCATACTCATTTTTCTTAACACTCTGAATAACGTAAGTTGGTGAAGTAGAAGCTGTTTTTACAGCCTTTATAGCGTCTTCTGAGGTTTCATACAAAGAAACATCTACATATACATTACCAAGAAGTCCTTGAAGAGAGGCTAGTTTCTTTATCTCCTCTGCATACTTTTTTATAGTGTCTCCCGAATACTTCTTTTGTAGGGCTTCTTTAAGACTACCGCCCATGTGGCCTTTTAGCATCTCGTTCTGCATAAAGGCAAGCACAGGTCTAACCTCAGAAAATCTATCTACCTGAACCTGTTCCTGAGACTTAGAAGCTTTCTTCATTATAGCTGCCTTAAACTCTTTCTGAACTTCTTCAAAACTTCTATTAGGAACACCCTTTTTCTTAGGTTTTTCCTTGGCAGCGGTTTTTTTGTTAGAAAAAAGAATAGCAGAACGTAACTCTTCTTTAGAAGAAATGCTAGCTGATTTACCTATAACACCGGCTACTCTAAGGTGATTAGCATACTCTTCTAATATATCTTCGCTATACTGTATCTCAGTAGAAACTTTTTTCTTTAGCTCTTTACAAAAACCTTGGCAGTGGGACGCGCAGACATGCCTTTTAGGCTCACCTACGACATACTTAGCCAATCTGATTTTGTTATTACCTAGTACTCTAGCGGCTTCTTTACAACTATCAAAAGGAGTAAGGTCTACATAAACATTCCCAAGTAATCCCTGCTCTTCAGAAAGCTTTTTAAGACCCTCCGTTGACGCTTTAATAAGCTTAGCGGGGTAGATGGATGCTAGCTTTTCAGCAAGCGGCTTGCCTGTCAAACCGGTCATAATCTCTTTCTTAGCCGTATTTATTACACCTGCAACATCCTCACTACTGATTTTCTCGATCTTAGCATCATTGTGAGCTATATTGTGGATTAAAGATGCGGTCTTATCTTTACCTGTATAGGTCCACGCCTCTTCTAGCTGCGGAATAATTTGCACGTTCATAGGAACAGGAATATTATCCTTGTTCTCTATATCTACTACCGCCCAATCCAGGTCAGGTATATTAGCCGTATCGCCGTCGCCCATTAATTTTGAAATATCTCCTAAAGCCATCTTTATTCTCCTCTCATAAGATTTGCTAGAATATTCTTACTAAGGTCCCTAGCAGTCTTATCCATAGACGACGGACCTTCTAAAAGGGACTTATATCTATTAATCGATTCTACCTCTGCAGAATTTTTAACATCATCAGGAGAAATATCATCGCCGGACTCTCCCTCAGACTTATCTTCCGGTTTTTCTTTTTTAGGTTCCTCTACTATCTCCTCTACTTCCTCTACTTCTTCCTCTGTTTTTTCTTGATCTTTTTTAATACCCTTAACTTCTGTATTACTAAGACCCCACCTAGGGTTAGTTAGCTCATCAGCGATGGTATCAGTTATATCAGAAAGGTCACTTACGGCGGTATTTAGGGTTGATTTCATATCTCTAAAATTCATTATGAAACCCTTCCCACCAAGCTTCCCGTCAGGAGTTACATCAGAACCCCTTAGCATAGCTAAGTCCTTCATAGCTGCTAGAAGGGTGCCTAGAGAGACGTTAATATTGTGTAGAGCTTTTTTAAGTACTTTAGCATTCTTCTTTTCATACTCAAAATCTCCTATATCTCTAGCATCCCCACTCTTACTTTTGCTAT
>Ga0102937_1000316_pt1 | contig 21312 bp, 14 predicted proteins | sample SalPonR2_B_D1_MG_FD_78213 | JGI IMG/M metagenome (GOLD analysis project Ga0102937, IMG submission 78213) | Salt pond soil microbial communities from South San Francisco under conditions of wetland restoration - Salt Pond MetaG R2_B_D1_MG | ecosystem: Environmental > Aquatic > Marine > Intertidal... | reverse complement strand
ATTTCTTGCCCTTGTCGCTGTATTTCGATAATGCCATTCCCTATAATCGGTTCTATTCACCGACTACCGATGATGATTTTGAGGAGCTCTGTAAGGCTTACGCCGAAAAGGAGGTAGAGTTTTATGAAGCCTTCTCAGAAGGACTCACCGAAGAAGAGAAATTCTCGGCACAAATCTATTACCGTGACTTCTTTGAACGGGAGATTCAGGGCGGTCTGGAGCGATTAATCGAGTTTAGCGAACGCCTGGAATTATATTTAAAACTGGATAATTCGCTTACGGTACAGGTGCGTGGCTACACCAGTCCACTGGCTAATTCCCGCTATAATGATATGCTCAGCCGACGAAGGATTAAATCCATCGAGAACTTCCTCACGGAATACGACGGCGGTAAGCTTAAGAAATACCTAGATAATGGACAACTGATTATCGAGGAAGCACCCTTTGGCGAAGGTAGGGTAGGACTGGATATCAATGATAATATCAGGGGTTTCCTGGCGAATCTCGGTGATTTGGGAAGAGATGCCAATCTCGATAGTAGCTCCAATCGCCGGATATCGGTATATAGTCTATTGGCTTGTATTGAACGACGTGTAGAGATTATTGAAGTACAAACTACCATTTCCTCTGAACGCACCCCTGATCATAATCTAATGAAACAATGAAAAGAATAGCATCAATATATAAAAACCAACGAACGCAGCTGGTACGATCTTCTTTGGCTATGCTGTCCTTTCTGATCCTTTTTGTAGCGCCGGCTATGGCCACACATATTGTAGGAGGATCTATTAGTTACCGTTGCCTGGGTAATGATCAGTACGAAATCACCGTACGGGTCTATCGCGACTGTTTTAACGCCGCACCCGGCGCTGATTTTGATGATCCTGCCTCCATCGGTATTTTTGATCGGGCTGGACTCTTAGTAGCAGATGTACGGGTTCCTTTTGTTTCGGAAGATACCCTTACCAATATTCCTAATGAGTGTCTGGTGATACCTGGGAATGTCTGTGTGAATACTACTACTTACGTTGCTACTGTAGAATTACCTTTCCGGGAAGGTGGTTACCAATTGGTCTATCAGCGTTGTTGTCGTAATGAAACCATACAAAACCTGGTTAATCCCCTGGAAACCGGTGCCACCTACGACATTTGGCTGACCGAAGAGTCCATGCTGACCTGCAATAGCAGTCCGGTATTTAAAGAGTGGCCACCTATCTTCATTTGTGTTAATGATGAACTCAACTTTGATCATTCGGCCATTGATGCGGATGGTGATTCGCTCGTATATAAATTGATTGCGCCGCTACAGGGCGGAACCTTTGCGGAACCTATGCCCCAGCCACCCAACCCACCACCTTACGATGAAGTGTTATTGATTGAGCCTACCTATTCGGTAGATAATTTCCTGGGCTTTGGAGAACCTCTGATGGTGGATCAGGATAATGGCTTGATGACGGTTACCCCCAGTATTCTGGGACAATTCGTCGTGGGCGTATCCGTAGAAGAGTATGATCGGGAAACGGGCGAGTTATTATCCATTAGCCGACGCGATTTCCAATATAACGTTATCCAATGTGAGTCCTTTCAAGCTGCCTTTAATGCACCTGAGGCCGTCTGTGATCAATTCACGGTACAATTTGATAATCAAACGGTTGGGGCAAGCGAGTTTTTGTGGAATTTTTCCAGTGCAGATACTTCTTTTACTTCTTCAGAAAGAAGTCCGGAGATTACCTTCCCGGATACTGGCCTATATCAGGTGGAATTAATCGTAGATCCTGGTTATGTATGTGAGACCCGGTTTGCGAAAGATATTTTTGTGCAAACGAATTCTTTAACCGCTGACTTCAGGGTAGATGTACTGGCCTGTACCGATAGCTCTTATCTTTTTTTAATAGATCGGTCCATCGATTCCGTATCGGCTCCGGTAACTTGGGAGTGGATCATTAGTCCCGAGGGAATGGATCCATTTACGGTAAACGGTCAATTCCCAGTCGTACCGGTTCCGATGGACAGTAAGGGAACCATCCAACTCAACGTTACTTCGGAGAACAACTGTATGAGTTCTTCAACGATGGCCTACGAAGCACCGGGAATCGACCTGCGCACCTACTTACAGGATACGATTTTTGCTTGTATTGGTGATCAAATTACCTTAAATCCATTGACCCCTCTTGATGTACAACTCGATTACAACTGGTCGGGGCCAGGAATCAGCGATCCTGATTCGATCAACCCAATGATTGAAGTACAGGCCGGAACGACGCTTTATCAGTTAACGATCAGTGGACCAGAAAATAGTTGCTTTATCGAAGCGGATATCGTGGTGATTGGAGGGGAACGCCCGGACTTAGATTTCGCGGTGGGCACCAATTGTGATGGTCTCAGCTATCGTTTTGAAGATCTAAGTATGAATGCGACCTCCATCGAATGGATCATTGGCGACTTGTCGGCACCCTTACTGATTACTCAGGAAACTGGTTTTGACTTCACCTTTCCATCAGAAGGCTCTTATCCGGTTTATTTAATTGGTGTTGCAGGTTGTACGGATACACTCTTGAGAAATATCGAGATTCAAAATAACGATCTGGATATTGGGATTGATGTCCAGTATACAGACTGTGAAGCAGATCAGATTGAAGTACAACTCATGGCGCAGACGGCTACTACCGATTCTATTATTAGCTACGACTGGCGTCTGAGTGACGGCAAAACGGCTACGGACCCCAATCCTGTATTCTCTTTTGGCGAAAGCCAGGCCCTAACGGCCAGGCTGATCGTAGAGACCTCGCGTGGCTGTATAGACAGTATAGAGCAGGAACTGGAAATAAACCTAATTACGGATGTACTGGCGCGTCTGCCGGACACGGTGGCCCTCTGTGATGGAGTACCCACTGCACTATTTCCGGAGAATGACGATAGATATACTTACGAGTGGTCACCCGCCGAAGGGCTGGATGATCCCACTTCCTCTAATCCGACTTTCCTACAGCCGGGCACTTACAATGTAGTGATCAGTATTCCCGGCTCTGCGTCTTGTCGGGTCGAAACGCAGGTGGTCTCTTTCCTGCCGGAAGCGATCAACCTGGACATTACCGTTTCGGAGCTGCCGGATGATTTTGATGCGAGCGATAATGACGCTGGTAATGGTTTGGCTTTAGATGGCATCGATTTGGAAAACCTGGAAGAAGTACCGGTTGTCGACGGGAAGGTGATCAGCTGCTCTGAGGCACTTCTGCTTACCGCGGTAAGCGAACCGGGAATTAGTGTAAGTTGGTTATTAAATGGAGTAGAACTGCCGGCCCATAGTTTATATTATTTATCGCAAGCTACGGGCGAAAATACTTATACCGCGATTGCTACGGATCGCTTTGGTTGTACCGATACGAGTACCGTAACTATTGACCTGAGAGGCGTAGATATAGCCTTGCCGGATCAGATAGCCGTCTGTGACGGAGAGCCTATTCTGGTCACTGCCGAAAATACTGATCCTAGTGATGAGCTGACTTATAACTGGTCGCCAGCAGATTGGGTCGTTGCCGGACAAGGCACTCCCAATGCTAATTTTCATGCCCCCATCGGAATTAACTTTGTGACCGTTGAGGCTGCCAATCAATTTGGTTGCACCACGATTGATTCCGTGGAGATTGTGGTGGTGGATCCCAATCACGATCTGAAATTTGAGGTCACCTCTTTGTGCGATAGCGTGACGGTCCGTTTTACGAATCAAAGTGAAAATGCCTTTGGCTATCTGTGGAGCTTCGGCGATCCAGACAATCCGGATGCGACCTCTACGGAAGAAAGCCCGGTTTATACCTATCCGGAACCGGGAACGTATACCGCTTTGCTAACGCTACAGTATGATGTTTCCTGTCGCGATACTTTTGAGCTGACCTTTACGACTACATTACTTCCTCCTGATTTAGGTTTAGATCTGAACTTACCAGATACCCTCTTTACCGGAGGGAATCCAATCACCGTTGGTACAATGGTAGATGCGGAGACTTACACCTGGACCGACAGTAGTGGTCAGGTGATCGGTACGGAGTCAAGTATCACGGTAGATCCGGACTGTGAAGCGGTCTATTATCTGGAAGTCAGTGATGAATTTGGCTGTGTCTATACAGATTCCGTAGTCGTCATTAACGAAATTATTGACGTCGTACTCAACCCACCTTCTCCGGTGACCATCTGTGATGGGGATCAGGTACAGCTTATGGTGGAGAATCAAAAAGACTGTCATACACTGTCTTATTTTTGGGGCCCGGATAGCTTAATCTTTTCGGGGGGTAATACAGCTAACCCGATCTATACCTTTGATAAGGAAGGTACTTATCAGGGCACCGGGATTATTACGAATCAATACGGGGTCAGTGATACGCTGGTTGTCGATTTTGTAGTGGGAGAAATAGAATCGGGACTAATGGATACCCTCGTGCTTTGCGAGGGGGATTCGATCCGTCTTGGAATGAACTCGAATCCAAGTTACACCTATACCTGGTCACCGGGAGATAATCTGGATGATCCCAATAGTAATAATCCGCTCTTTAGCGGATCGGAGACGACGACCTATTTCGTAACCGTTACCGACGGGGTTTGCGAAGCGATGGATACCGTCACGGTAATCGTACCGGATGTTCGCCTGGAGCCAGATCTGCCGGATACGCTCTACACCGATGGTGACGCCATTACGATAGAGACAATGGTAGATGCCGAGACCTACACCTGGACGGATACTAGTGGTCAGGTGATTGGTACCGGACCGAGTATCACCGTAGATCCGGATTGCGAGGCTTATTATTATCTGCAGATGACCGATGAGTTTGGCTGCGAATACAACGATACGGTAGTAGTGATTAACCCAATTATAGAAGTAGCGGTACTACCCGAATCGCCCATCACGCTCTGTGTAGGGGACGAGGTGCAGATTATGGTGGAAAATCTAAAAGATTGTGATACGCTAAGCTATTCATGGAGTCCGGACAGTATTCTGGTATCCGGTGGCAATACCGATAGTCCCACCTTCCGATTTGATGAGGCGGGTAATTATCAGGCAATTGGTATTGTGACTAATCAATACGGGACCATGGATACGATAGTAGTTGACTTTAATGTAGGGAATTTGGACGGTCTTGGTCTGGTGTCGCCTTTAACAGGCTGCGTGGGTGATGCTTTTGATTTGTTCCCGGGGGCAGACTCTACCCTGGCTTATTCCTGGTCGCCTGCGGATCTGCTCAATGATCCCACTGCGCCCAATCCACGTACCATTCCACTTGATCGAGATACCACATTTTTTGTTACGGTAACTTTACCGGGTACTACCTGTATGATAGAAGATACCGTAGTAGTTGATGTAAATGACGATATTATTTTGGATATAAGCGCTGATCCAGGTTTGATGGTTTGCCCACAAACGACCGTTACGCTGGAGGCGGAATTAGACGAAGGAGCTACTATTGCCTGGTTGGATGCTGATGGTAACCTGCTGGGGACCACAGATACGCTGGAGGTAGATGTCATGGACGAGCCCATCGAAATAACGGCCGTGGCCCGCGATACAAACGGCTGTGAACAGCGCCAGACGATTACCCTTACTCCCGAAGAGTTGGAAGTAGGTCTGGATAGCCCGGTGGAGGCTTGCGCCGAAATTCCTACGCCCATTAATCCAGGGGGTAGTGCGGATTACAATTACGAATGGTCGCCAGCAACGGGGCTAGACGATCCATTTAGCCCGAATCCAATTTATGACGCGAGTATGGATCAAACTTTCGGGGTGACCGTTACTGATCCTGTGACGGGTTGTATTGTGATGGACTCTGTCGAGGTGAATATCATCGATCACCCCTCCATTACTGTAATAAGTAATGACACCATGATCTGCGAGCCGACCTCTATCACACTCATGGCCGAAACAGACCAGCCGACTACGCTGGAGTGGTTTGCCGATGCGGAGATGACGATGCCGCTCGGTACAGGTACCAGCATTGCAGTGATGCCGGCTGAGGGCCTCAACCAGTATTTCGTAAAAACGGGTGATGAGATTTGTATTGATGATCGAGATGTAGACACAGTTCGGGTAGAGGTGATCGACTTCTCAACCGTGGCGCCAGATACCTTGCTGGAGATTTGTAAAGACCAGGAGACGCAATTAAACCCGAACGGGGATGACCGCTTCTCTTACGAATGGTCGCCAGCCGAAGGCCTAGACGATCCACTAAGCCCAAATCCTTTATTTAACGGGGCGATGGATCAGGACTTCACGGTTACGATTACCAGTCCGGACGGTATGTGTATGGTAGAGCGGATGCAAAAAGTAAGACTGTTAGATCCCGTGAACCTGGATGCCGGTACGGATACCATTTTATGTCGGGAGGGTAGTTTTACGCTTGAGGCTTTCCACGAAGGTGGACAGAATGTGATGTGGGCTGCGGATCGGGACTTTACCGAATCTGTATCGAATGGGGATAGCTACGAAATCGAGCTGGAAGATGGTGGTCGTTATTACTACGTAAAAGCAGAAAATGGCCTGGGCTGTACAGAAGTAGACAGTGTCTTTGTGGGCGCTGGCCTAATTGATGCGATGCTTCCCGAGGAAGTACTTGTATGTGATGCTGCGGAGGGAGCTATGCTCTTAGTGAGTAATAATAAACCAGATCAGGAATTCACCTACATGTGGATGCCGGAAGATAGGCTAGATTCAGATCCAATGGTCGGCCCGATGGCTACCTTACTGCCCGGAGCCGATGGATTAGTAATGGTCATCCTGGAGAATCAATTTGGCTGCTCGGCAGAGTTAAATACCCGGGTGGTCGTCGATGATGTAGGTAGTGCGCGTATTGAAGCCAGCGATACTGTCGTACAGGTTGGTAATCCGGTAGAACTGAGCGTCGTAGATTGTGAAGATTGCCAATACGAGTGGTCTCCTACTGAGACGATTGATAATCCCAACTCCAGTATGGTGACGGCAAGACCCCTGGAGACAACAGAATACTTCGTGACCGTAACTAAAGGAGACTGTGAGACCGTACTGAGTATTACCATTATGACCGAAGGGGTGCTTTGTACGACCGAAAATATTTTTGTGCCCCGAGCCTTTACGCCTAACGGTGATAACCAGAACGACGTACTATTTGTACGCAGTAACGTCATTGATGAAATGAATTTCATTATTTACAATCGTTGGGGGCAGGAAGTCTTCGATACCAGCGACATTAATGAAGGCTGGGATGGCACTTTCCGCGGGAATGAATTGCCGCCTGATGTCTATGGTTACTATTTACAAGCCAGATGTATAGATGGTAGTGAACTTACCTTGCAGGGCAACGTGACCTTACTACGCTAAAAGATTAACCATTGTACTTAGTTTAGAATATTATTAGCAATGATGAGAGGAGTGACCCAGGGTCACTCCTTTTTGTTGAAGTAATCCTGTATTTTTCGTACGGTGTTGATACTGACGACTTCAGCCAGATCCGTAGGACTGGCTGTCTTTACTTTTTTGACCGAACCAAAGTGGCTTAATAATTTTTGAGCAGTCTTTTCACCAATACCCGGTATTTGGGTGAGTTCGGTATTGGTGAAATTTCGGGAGCGCTGATCCCGGTGGAAGTTAATGGCAAAGCGGTGCGCTTCGTTTCGAGCGTGCTGAATAAGTTTTAAGGACTCTGATTTTTTATCAATATACAAGGGGATTGAATCGCCCGGGAAAAAGATTTCTTCCAACCGTTTGGCGATACCGACCACCGTTATTTTATCCTCCAGTCCAAGTTTATTGATGCTTTTCATAGCGGAACTTAACTGCCCCTTTCCGCCGTCAATAATGACCAGTTGGGGAAGAGCCTGTCCTTCTTCTTTCAGGCGTTTGTAGCGACGGTAAACGACTTCTTCCATGGAGGCAAAATCATCCGGCCCCTCCACGGTTTTAATATTAAAATGGCGGTAGTCCTTTTTTGAAGGTTTGGCATTCTTGAATACGACACAACTTGCAACGGGGTGGCTACCCTGGATGTTGGAGTTGTCGAAGCATTCGATATGAATGGGTACTTCCTCCATCTGCAGGTCTTTTTGTAAGGTGCGTAGGATGCGTTCGGCTGAAGTTTGGCGCTTGGTGCGACTGGCTTCCTGCTTTTGTTTTTGTAGTCGGTAGTATTTGACGTTTTTTACCGACAGGTCCAATAGCTTTCGCTTGTCGCCGATCTTAGGAATGGTGATCTTGATGGATGGATCGCTGAGGGGCACGGCTTTCGCCAAAATAATTTCCGGGGCCTGGCTATCGAAGCGCTCTCGCAATTCCGGGATGGCAAAGGCCAGTAGGTCTGTCTCGTCGTCATCCAGGTTTTTGACCAGCTCTTGGATGTGGGTGCGAATAATCGCGCCGTTAACGACTTTCATATAGTTAATGAAGGCCTCTTTTTCTCCACTGGTAATAGAAAAGACATCCACGTCACGAATAGTAGTACTGACTACGGTAGACTTACTCTGGTAATCCTCAAAGGCACTGAGCTTCTCTTTGATACGCTGTGCTTTTTCAAAATCCAGGTTGGCGGCCAATCGTTCCATCTCTTCTTTGAAATGGCGCTTAACGGGAGCAAAATTACCACGCAAGATATTTTTGATCTGCTCGATTTTCTTATGGTATTCCTCTTCGGATTCCAAGCCTTCGCAGGGCCCCATGCAGTTTTTGATATGGTATTCCAGGCAGACTTTGAATTTGCCGCTCTGTATATTTTCTTCTGATAGGTTGTACTTGCAGGTGCGTAGTGGAAACAGCTGTTTGATGAGTTCTAAAATGATCTTAAGGCGGTATTTGGAGGTGTAGGGGCCGAAATAAGTGGAACCATCCTTAATCAGCCGACGGGTAATGTATACCCTGGGAAAACGCTCATTCTTGACACAGATATAGGAATAGGACTTATCGTCCTTGAGCATGACGTTATAGCGAGGCTGGTGCTTTTTAATCAGGGTGTTTTCCAAAAGCAGCGCGTCTGCCTCCGTTTCTACGATGGTGAAAATAATACGCCTGGCATTTTTCACCATGACGCGGGTGCGGTGGGCACGTCCCTTGCGATCACCAAAGTAGGAGGCTACCCGATTGCGCAGTACCTTGGCTTTACCTACGTACAAAATGACGTCATCTTCATCCAGAAAGCGGTAAACGCCTGGTTCACGGGGTATGGTATCTGCTATTTTTTTGAAATCATTCGTGGTCATAATCAAAAGGCCTGCCTACCTCCAAAAACGTACAATGTCTTCGATAGTTTCCCGCGCTTTAATGATTTGTATACTTTGATTCTTTAGGCTGTAAGCAATAACTTTTGGGCAGGCTCGGCTACAGTGGCGCGACCACATGCCGATGGCGTTGGCACCCGCGTCGGCAATTACTAATTTGTCTCCTTCCTGGATTTCAGCTAGCGGTCGCTTTTTGTCTAAAAAGTCACCGGCAAAACAAAGTGGTCCGGCTACGTGAACGACTCGTTCGGTTGCCTGCTTTAATTGTCCTTTGGGGTCTAAGACGGCCATTTGGTGTCGTGGGCTGCCCTGCTGATAAATTTCCCGAACGAACATGTCGGCTCCTGCGTGTACCATCGCAATGGGCTGTTCGTGGTAGGGCGTTACGTATTCCACGTCGCTAATGACCCAGCCGTTGTGAGCGTGTATGAATCGTCCGAATTCTGTAAACACCTCGTAGTCACTAAAAACTTGTGGGCAATAGTCCTGTATGTAGGCCACCAGGGTTTCCATTCCGGTTTGAGCGGTGTCTGCTTCATAAATGGCAGGGAAGCCGCCGCCAATATCCATATAAGTAATGGGCTGTTTGATACCCCTTTCTCTCCGGGCTTGCTGGATATCCTCTCCCAGATCATAAAGCAGACCTACCGCCTTTGCCGTAGCATCCATTTTGCTGATTTGAGAACCAATGTGCATATGTAGCCCTTCCAGTTGTGGATAGTCGAGATAAGCCTGTATGATCTTTTCGCGCATAGAAATCGGTACGCCAAACTTGGAAACTTTCTGGCTAACATCAAAAACCTCGGGAGCACCTGAGCTGAGCATTGGGTTGATGCGTAGACCTAGCCTTAAGTGCTGCTTGTGAGCAATGCGGGGTAATTCTTCCAGGCAATTCGCATTTAACACCATTTGTGGGCAGTTGCTTTCGCAAAAATCGATCTCGGCCTTTCTTTTGACCGGCGAGTCAAAAATGATGTCAGCACTCGCACAACCAGCCGCTCTGGCCAGGTGTACTTCTTCAATCGACGCGGCCTCCAGTCCGAATCCCTGGTGGCTTAGGTACTTTAAGATCGAAAGCAGTGGGTTGGTTTTTATGGCAATGGCGTGTTTTACCCCTTTCGGGAAAACCTGACGCAGGTGCTCTAACCGGGAATCTAATTGATCCAGACTATAAAAATAAATCGCAGAATCACTAGAATCGATAAGTCCTTCCCGAAGACCCCATTGATAAACTTTCTGGTATTCGGTCTTGGCGATTCTGTTCAGTTTGGAGAGGGCTAAATCGGTCGTTTGATCGGTTGATGTATCTAATGACATATAATTGATTTGTAAATCTACTTTTGCAGGGATTTATCTAGATTTTTAGTTCAGTGTCCCGAAAATAGACAAACCTGAAGTGAAATCAGTTCATGAGACTCGTTTTTTTCTATTTACAAATGCAATTAGTTATCCATTTTCAATAAAAATAACGAATTTTGAGCTCTAAACTAAAAAAATAAACCATGAACCGTCCCTATCTTTTTTTACTAGTAATGATGAGTATTTTTACTGCCGCTTGTGGCGGTTTAAATACCCAGGTCATCGGTGAGTTGAGCGAAGCCGATCAGAAACTGTTGAAGGAAAATAACTACGAAACCTTTCAATCTGGACAATTTTTTGTGCATTATCCCAGCGAAAGTTATACAGCGGAGCACAACAAAGATTTTGAAACTCGTCTACAAACAGCACTGGAAAATATTAAACGTACGATCGCAATAGACGCTTACGACCAAACGGTGCATTTTATTATTTTCGAAGATCAGGCATCTTTGAATAGCCACACCGGAAAAGAATACTGGTATTTCATTAATCCGAGAACGCATGCGGCCTACTTGGTCCACAATGAGAACCGGGAGCCCTACTTTACCCGAACGCTATTTCAACTAGCTGCGGTTGATACCTGGGGGCTGGCCAAAGCAGAGATTTTAGCCTTTGGAGGCGCGCTGTTTGCAAAAGGAATTTGTCAGGATATTACTTTCTTTTTGGACGAGGTGGGCGCAAAAATTATTCGGGATAATAATATAATGTCTTACCGGGCTTTATTCCAGGATTTTATACCCGCTCTGGATGGAGCACCCGTACTGGCAGAAATACAAGCCGCCGCTCTTTTTCAATTTGTATACGATAATTTTGGCGTGAATAAAGTGAAACAACTTTGGGAGGAAGGTATGCCCCGGCTGGAAGGCGTCGTGTATATGAGCCCCGGTGAGGTAGAAGCAGAAATATTAGGGCGCTGGCGAAATTATACCCCTACCACCGAAGTAGATTGGGATAAGATCAAATTAGAAGGCTGCTAAATCGATAATACCTGGTTGTAGACCTCGTCCACAACCAGGTAATTTCTTCGGAGGCTAATTGAAATCGACGGTAGGTGCATTTTGGGCACTTTCTTCCGCCTGGAAAGTGGGCTTTTTGTCAAAGCCAAAGATGCCGGCAAACATACTACCCGGAAACTTGCGAACGGCGGTATTGAATTTGGTAACCGCCTCGTTGTATTTATTACGGGCGACTTTGATCCTGTTCTCCGTACCCTCCAACTGCACTTGTAACTCTTTGAAGTTTTCACTGGCACGTAGGTTAGGATAATTTTCAGAGACCATCAGTAATCGCCCTAATGATTGAGAAATGCCACTTTGCGCTTCCTGAAATTGCTGTAATTGCTCAGCCGTGGCATTACTGGGATCAATATTGATACTGGTGGCCCGGGCTCTGGCCTGGGTTAGGTTGGTCAGGGTCTCCTGCTCAAAATCAGCGGCCCCCTTTACGGTCTGAACCAGGTTAGGAATCAGATCAGAGCGACGCTGGTAATCAGACTGTAGATTGCCAAAGGCAAGGTTGACCTGCTCGTCGAGCTCGACGAATTTATTCTGGTAGCGCCAGCTACTCATAAAGGCCAGCCCCCCAATAACGATCAGGGCAATGGCTAATGGAAGTAGGGATTTCATATATTTTTGTTTTGATGAAAAATGATTGCTTAATTTAGATAAAAATGTATTATCGTACGAGTCGCTGCCCAAAAAATAGTAGGGAGCTTACCCAAACGAAGATATTCTACACTTTCCCCCGAAAAATCGCAAGTTTTTTTCGATGAAAGCCCTTCTAAATTCAGACCAACAACATGAGCTTAGCTGATTATTATCCACAGCGTATTATCTGCCTGACCGAAGAAACGACGGAGACGCTCTATCTACTGGGTGCTCAAAATCGAATTGTAGGCATTTCCGGATTCACCGTCCGTCCTCCCCAGGCTCGTAAGGAAAAGCCCAAGGTGTCTACTTTTTTAGACGCTAAAATCGAGGAAATTTTGGATTTGAAGCCTGATTTAGTGATCGGGTTTTCTGATATTCAGGCAGATATTGCCAGGGACTTGATTAAACAGGGGATTACCGTGTGGGTGAATAATCACCGCAGTGTAGCGGGTATCCTAAAGATGATCATTCAGCTCGGTACCCTGGTGGGTGAAAATCAGGCAGCTCACGACCTGGTTCGTAAAATAGAAGGACAAATCGCGGATATTCAGGCGGAAACCCGGGGCTGGGATCAGCGGCCCAAAGTGTATTTCGAAGAATGGTTCGACCCTCTTATTTCGGGAATCCAGTGGGTTAGCGAACTGGTAGAGATTGCTGGCGGGGAAGAAATTTTTCCTGAGTACAGCCGGGAATCTTTGGCTAAGAACCGGATCGTCAAAGATCCGGATCTGGTCATTCGGCAGAATCCGGATATTATGCTCGCTTCCTGGTGTGGAAAAATGGTCAAAGAAAAGAAAATTAGAGCACGGGAAGGCTGGTCAAAAATCGCCGCCTTACAGCATAATGAAATCCACGAAATAAAATCGGCCATTATCCTTCAACCCGGCCCCGCTGCTTTATTAGAAGGTTTACCCATCCTGTATCAGATCTTTAAAGACTGGCGGGCAAAACGGTCCAGGGGAGGGCTTAGTTCTGCACCTGCCACCGAATAATCAGCGGTAAAACGTAGGCTTCTTCTCTTTGCTTTGTCTCTGTCTCAGCGGCCATTTGAGCTTCCGGGTATTGGATTTTGCCGGAAGGCAGCAAATAATCACGGAAAGACCGATACAATTTATCTTTTGCATCCCGGTTTTGCTCATCGAATTCGTAACGATCCACATAGCGACGCCAACGGGGAATTGGCTGGTAACTGCTTAGAATGAAAAAGTGGTGCGTACCAGCATCCGGGAATTGATAATAACTGACGGGGGGTAAGGTCACCAGCGTATCTTCCTGGTTGTATTCCAGCATCCAGGCGGGAGTAGTACTGCCATCGGGCTGTGCAACGAATAGGTAGGTACAACGCCCTTTGGGTATTCGGAGCTGGATCTGGTAGCGATCATTTACCCGGGCGGATTGCGGACGGTCCAGTTGGTATACCTGCTGATGGGAATCGAAGCTTACGCTACGCTGCTGTAGGCGTCCGGCTTTATCTTCACTTTGTTCTAATTGTTGGATACTGACGTCCAGTTGTAGCGCGATGGGTCGGCCGAGTTTTTCGTCATTCTCCGGGCCTTTAAAGCGCGTGGGATTGTCCAGGCACAATACTTCTTTTGCCTGGGCTAAAAGATCGCGATAAGTCATCCAGATATAGCCCTGGTCACCCCAGTGATGACCTTCCTCTGCGATAAGTTGAAAGGAAGCGGTAGGACTGTCATAGCCAATAATCAGCATTCGGCAGTTGCCCTCCTGACCCTGACCATCCCAGGTCGTTTGGCCATTGAGCTGCCCTGTGGCAGGCTTGCGGTCAAATCCTACCAGTATGGGGAGGCCCTTGCTAATGGTGTAGCGCATACTTTTTATCTTATCGTAGCGTCGGGTACGGGAGGTGAAAAGGCGATAGGCACTTTTGGGTGTTTCAAAACCCAATACTTGTCCTGGCGCAATACTGTCGGTCAGGTAAGCCCGGTCGAGTAGGCTTTCCTGATAAGCTTTTTGGATGGTCTCGGCATAATAGGCAAGAAGCCACTGCCGATCGTTTAGACTGTCTGGACATGGCTGTGGTAGCGGTGCGTAGGCCGTCAAACTGGCATTAAAGGGCAGACTACGACTGCGAATATACCCAAATGATACCCGCGAATGTTCCGTATAGTTTTTTTCGGGAAACCAAATTGACTTATCTTGGTCTTGTGAAAGGATAAGTGTCGGTAGCAACAGGAATAGGAAGAAGAGAGGTCGAGTTATCATAGTATGTGGGTGTCGTGAGTAATATGCTATCATTGTAAACAACTAGCTATGGCCAAAGGTGAAAATACGATAATCTACGTAATGGGCGTGTCTGGATCAGGAAAATCTACGATAGGAAAAGCGCTGGCCGAGCGCTTGGATTTCGCCTTTGCCGATGGGGACGATTTTCATCCTCCGGAGAACGTGGCCAAAATGTCGGCTGGCCAGCCCCTTGACGATCTAGATCGAGTTAGTTGGTTGGCAGCTATCCATGCTTTCGCCCAAAAACAAGCCCGAACGACGGGGGTGGTTATTGCCTGTTCTGCGCTAAAACAAAAATACCGGCGGCAACTGGCCCTGGGGAGCGAGCCACAGGTGCATTGGGTCTATCTTCGGGGAGATTTTGAACAAGTTCTCGAGCGGATGCAGGCGCGGGAAGATCATTTTATGCCGCAGACCTTATTAGCTTCACAATTCGAAACGCTGGAGGAACCAGAACGGGCCATTACGGTTTCTATTAACCAGGCACCCGTGGACATCGTTGAGAAGATTCTTGGCCAACTCCCCTGAGTATTTTTCTTTATGAATATCTGGGGTATTTTCTGTACTTTGCGCAGAAAATACCATGCAACATTCTTTTGATATCCTGCGACAGACCCGCCGGAACATCCTCAGTATCATTAATTCTCACGATCTGGATCAACTTAATGAGATTCCCACTGGTTTTAATAATAATCTGGCCTGGAACTTTGGCCACGTTTTGGTTACTCAGCAGCTGTTGTGCTACCGACTGGCTGGATTAGAAGCTAATCTGGGCGACCAATGGATCGAAGCCTATCGCAAAGGGACGAAACCAGAAGGTCGATTGAGTAAAATGGGCTTAGACTACGTACGGGAGCAATTTTTAGCATTAGCCGACCAGATGGAAGAAGATTATAATAAAGAGCTTTTTCAGGAGTATAAACCCTACGAAAGTAGTTTCGGCATTAAGCTGACCAGTATTGAAGAAGCTATTGCCTTCAATAACGTACACGAAGGTATGCACCTGGGGGCTATGATTGCTTTGCGCAAAATGGTTTAATTTTTTGGCGGAAGCCATCCTGCAATGAATCACCAAATCACCATATAATGAGTAAAACACTGAAAATTGTATTAATCGTACTGGGCGGAATTGTAGGTCTGGGCTTACTTGGGTATTTCGTGGGCCTTCCTTACATGATGGAGCAAACGAAAAAAGCCAGTCCGGAACAGACGATCGCTTATAATCAATTGGGGCTTGACCTGGAAGTCTTCTACTGTCGTCCTTCGAAGAAAGGGCGAGATGTTTTTGCGGAAGAAGGCTTGGTTCCCTACGGTGAAGTGTGGCGCACCGGTGCCAACGAAGCGACGACTTTCGAGACGGCCACCAATCTTAATATTCAGGGAGAAATATTACCGGCTGGTAAATATACTTTGTGGACTATCCCGGGAGAAAATAGCTGGGAAATTATTTTTAACGAAAAAATGTACGATTGGGGCGTTGGCTGGGGCGCAAAAGCAGCGGTTGAGAGAGAACACGACGCTTTGGTTGTAACTGCTCCGGCCGAAACCACGGGTCAAGCGGTCGAAATGTTCACGATCGAATTTCAGGAAATGGAAGAGCTATACCTGGCTCTGAAGTGGGATGACACGCGGGTGAAAATTCCTATATCCGGAGAATAATCTTTCCCTGGTTGAGGTTATCGGCCATGCGTCGATGGGCACTGGCCACCTCGGAAATGGGGAACACCGAGTCAATGACCGGGCGGAGCGCAGCTGTTTCGAAATGGGACCAGCTGCGCTCTTTTAAATCCTGAGCCAGCCTGATTTTATAATCCAGATCGCGTGCTCTCAGCGTTGTACCTTCTACCTTTAAGCGCTTGAATAGTATGGGGCCTAAATTTAGTGGTCCTTTTATTTTCATTCCGCCCAGGAAACCGAGCATGATCAGTCGGCCATCGGAAGCTAAAGATTGTAGATTAGCTTCAAAGTAGGGGGCACCAACAAAGTCCAGAATGACGTCTACGCCTCCTTCTTCTGTATATTCGGCTACCATCTCCGCGAAATCATCGGCTTTATAGTCAATACAGTAATCTGCGCCAAGCTCTTTACAGAGCGGATGCTTATGAGCGGAGGCTGTAATGAGAATATCGGCTTTTTTTAGTTTGGCTAATTGAATGGCCGCGGTGCCTACACCACTGGCTCCTGCGTGGATGAGTACTTTTTCACCGTAGTCTAGTTTTGCTAGCCAATGTAGTGCCTGAAAGGCCGTCATAAATACTTCCGGGAGGGCTGCGGCTTCCTGAAGGTCCAAGCCTGCGGGCACCGGCAGCGCCAGTTTTTGGTGTATGGTACAGTATTCTGCGTAGCCCCCACCCGGGAGTAAGCCACAAACCTGATCGCCAATCTTCCAGTCTCCGACTCTGGCTCCTTTATCAACCACCTGACCCGCTATTTCCAGGCCCAGAATATCACTGGCTCCTTTAGGCGGCGGGTATTTACCTTCTCGTTGCAGCAGGTCGGCCCGGTTGACAGCCGTGGCGGCCACTTTAACCAGAAGCTCATCCGGACCAGCAAGGGGTTTGGGGGCTTCTCCCATCTTGAGTTGCTCCGGTCCGCCAAAGTTATCTACCAGGATAGCTTTCATAAGTCTATGGTTTAGAAGCGGAATAAATGACCCATTTTTTCCTGCTTGGTTTTCAAATAACCCAGGTTCTCTTTTTTAGGGGTGATAATGAGTGGGACTCTTTCTATAATCTCGATATTAGACTGTTCGAGCGCTTCTACCTTATCTGGGTTGTTGGTCAGCAAGCGAATTTTTTTGATGTCGAGTTCTTTGAGCATCGCAATCGCAACATCGTACTGTCGAGCATCAATTTCGAGCCCCAGATGTACATTGGCATCGATGGTATTTAAGCCAAGATCCTGTAATTGATAAGCTTTTAATTTGTTGATGATACCAATACCACGGCCTTCCTGACGCAAGTAAAGGACTACGCCACCCGTAGCGGCGGTTTCCTTCAGCGCCGTATGTAGTTGCTCGCCACAATCACAGCGTTTCGAACCAAAAAGGTCACCGGTGATACATTCCGAATGTACTCTTACCAGTGTGGGATGATCCGTTGTAAAGTCTTCATGAACCAAAGCCAGGTGGGGCATCCAGTCCTGCTCGTCACTGGAAAAAGCGATCATATTGAAGTTACCCCAGGGCGTAGGAATAAGAGCCTCGGCTTGTCGCTTAAGAATATTGCGCTGTTTATTCATGAAAACAAAGTAATATTTAGTGGTATGATGTAAGGAACAAGTCAGTCGGGCAAAGGGTTTTTGGCTAAGCTTAAAAATACACTTTATACGGATAAAATACCTGAAAGACGACATTTTGTAGTTGATGGGCTATTTTTTGGAATCAGTCTGCTTTTTTTCCTATGTTTACTAGCTTAACAGAGTATATCCTTACTGCTTTACGTGTCAGAACTGGATTTGAATCCGAACTTGCAGCAGAATACCGGCTATTAATTAGGCCGTAATATACACGAAAGTAGCACCGATTTAATCGGGTAGCTAAAGTCTAATAAGCAATCTTAAAATAAAAGAACTATGCGAATTAACCAATCTGCCCTCATTGTCATCGGAATAGGTATTCTTATCACTGTACTCCTATTCATCCCCTGGGGCTCCAAAGAAGCCCTGGATCTCAGCTTTGAAAAGGAAGCACAGTTGACGGTTTACAGTCCGGAAGGGGAGCAACGTACCCAGTTTGCCGTAGAACTAGCCGATACGCCGGAGGAGATTGAGCAGGGCTTGCGTTTCCGCAAAAAGCTAAAAATGGAGCACGGTATGTTTTTTATTACCGAAGAAGAAGAGGTGCAGAGCTTCTGGATGTTTGATATGTTATTTCCGATCGATATTATCTATATCGATAGCGCAAAAGAAATTGTCTACATTTCAAAAGCCATGCCCATTGACTTTAAAGAGCCCGTCCCCGCTTTAGCCCCCAGCCAATATGTATTACAGATTAACGGCGGGCTATCGGATAAGTACAATATCAGTATTGGGGATCGAGTAGACTGGACACTAAAAAATAATTAGGGCGAAGCTAAGCGCTTCGCCCTAATTATTCAGTAAGAGCTAATTCGAAGCTTCAGCTTCGATTCCGGTATATTAGTATCCATCATCTTCCTGAGCAGAAGCCGGGGGAGACATTTCAAAGTCACCAGGTCCGGCTACGCGGAACTCTACGCGACGATTCATGTAGCTGCTGGTGGCAGGTACCAGATTGTCTTCGCTACCTTTCCATTGTAATACCATTCGGGAGCGGGCTACACCGTGCTGCTGTTCCAGATGGTCAATTACTGATTTTGCTCTCTGATAAGAAAGGTTATTATTAATGGTCTCACTACCCGTAGCATCGGTAAAGCCAATCACCACGATGCGGAGATCTTGATTAGAATTCAGGGTGCGGGCGATACTTGCCAGATTGCCATAATCGGAATACTTGATACGATCACTGTTAGAGCTAAAGTGAATCATGGGCAAGAACCATTCTGCTGTATTAGAGCGGCCGTCCCCACCGCTTACTGGCTGGTAGTTCTGTAGGGCCTGCTGGATCAATTCATTCACGCGTTCTTCGGAGACGCCGTCTCCGGAACGAGAGGAGGGTTGTCCGGTAACGGGATTAATCGCCACCCCTTCGCTGTTTACTTCTTCATCGGCTCTGGGCGTATAAAAAGGCTCTTGATCCAAATGATCCGGCACACCATCGCGGTCACTATCCAGGGTGCGACCTTTGACGTCGACGATAGCTCCTTCGGGGGTGTTATTTTCCTGGTCCAGGGCATCAATGACGCCGTCGCCATCTGAATCTTCCAGTGACACTTCCGGGCGGTTTTGTAGCTCCTGGATATCGTTCATGACATTGTCCAGTGGGTTAACCCAGAAGAGCGGTTCAGATTTGTTGGCGATATTACCCAGATTGAAGTTTACCGTAGCGTTCACTATCGTAGGAACATCACCGAATAGGGACTTGTTATTTCTATCTGCTTCCAGGGTGTAGCCGTCTATTCGATCCGTACGGGAACCAAATAGGCTAAAGGCCTGTGCTTCCAGACCGAGGTTTACTTTCGACGAGAGGCGAAAACTGATTCCTGCTCCGGCAGCGATGTGTGGAGCAAATTCCGGGTCCACCGTTTGTACAATACGATTACCACGCAAGTCAATGGCGCCATTGGGCTCCAGATAATCGGCGGTGAATCGGTTGGCACCAACGCCGACCATGGCGTATACGTTGGTTCTGCGCACGGGGCGATCAAAGTTAAAGCTATTCAAGGACATTACACCGAGGACAGAGCCACTCATCCATTCCGTATCGGAAGACCAGTTGACGGGACCGGGAACCACCTTGCTACCGGAAGTATTACCGTACCAAAAGTCACCGCGAATAGAAAAAACATGGTCTAATGATTTACGGAAGTGAACACCTGCGGCATAACCCAATTCGCGATCGAGATCACCAGATATAAACATAGTTCCTCCTTGCAAACCAACTTCCCACATATCTTTGGGTTTGGCTGCATTTTGAGCAGAAAGAGAGATGCCAAATGTAAGGCACATAATTAAAGTGAAGAATTTTCTCATAAAATCGGAGATTAGGATGTGAAAAATGGGATTACACATGTATTAGTTAATGAATTAATTTTGATATGTCGCGTATTTTAAGTGGGTAAACGATATATACTAGTTAGACATGAGCATTCTTTGAAATGCTGATGTCTAAAGATAGTCGCCTTTAAGGTATGACAGATTATGATAAGAAAAGTCACGCCAGATATTAAAAAAAGACTCATATTTTAAAATACCTGTATGTCTAAGCCTCTATGCATTAACGTAAACAAAGGTATTCTTTTTCTACTGGCTAAGCAAAAAAAAGAGCGAAATAAGCCGCTCTAATAGATTTTTTCTTAAAAAACGTATGCTTTGGCTAAAAATCTTCGCGATTTGCTTCGTAATATTGTATCTGCTTCTCTGTCTCATTAGTATCAAAGGTACCGTATGCTGGAAAATTGGCTTAGTCCGCTTAAAAAATCGGATTTACTTTCAAAGAACTTTCAATCCGACCAATTGGGACCCTCAATTGGGAAACATACTACGCGCGGTGGTATGCCTAATCTCGAGGAGATACAAATTGCACTGGTTGGTCTTAGTGCCGCCACGGCCGATCCCATTCGGTCTTGTTTCTATACCTTTAAGGACCATTTTCCAAATGTATCAATTGTAGATTTGGGAAATTTGCGTAAGCCAGGTTTAGATTTTAGTATTGGCGCGCTGGCTGAAATCAGGGCAACGGGTATGCTGCCTGTTCTTATTGGCAATGACTTGCCTTTTGCCCAAGCGCTGTACCGGGCTTTGCGGATGAACTTTGCTTCTATCAATATGGTCATCGTGGATGAACGGGTCCCCTTAGATCCCGACCAACTGGAGAATCCGGAATATTATATGAATCCGATTGCCCTTTCTGGTGATTCTCGGATTTTTCAGTTGGGATTGATTGGTTATCAGCGTCATTTTCTGGCTCCCCGTATTCAGCAATTCATACAAGATCAGCATTACGACATTTTACGCCTGGGAGCGGCTACCCAGCAGCTATCTGAAACGGAGCCCATTATCCGCAATGCGGATTTATTTGGGATTAATATCGCTGCTTTGAGATCCGACCAGATGCCCGGTGCGTTGCGGCCCAGTCCAAGTGGCTTTTCCGTAGAAGAGGCTTGCCAGATGAGTTATTACGCGGGCATTAGTGATAAGCTGAAGGGCTTATATCTGCTGGGATACGAACCCGGACAGGACCAACGCGGCCAAT
>Ga0102937_1000314_pt1 | contig 21352 bp, 26 predicted proteins | sample SalPonR2_B_D1_MG_FD_78213 | JGI IMG/M metagenome (GOLD analysis project Ga0102937, IMG submission 78213) | Salt pond soil microbial communities from South San Francisco under conditions of wetland restoration - Salt Pond MetaG R2_B_D1_MG | ecosystem: Environmental > Aquatic > Marine > Intertidal... | reverse complement strand
GCCCTTGCGCCAGGTGGGGATCCGGTCCAGCAGCGCCTGCAGGTTGGCGTCGTCTTGCGCCCATTGCCACATCGCCTCGCGCTGGGCCTCGTTGCCGACCTGGCCGTAGGCGACCGAGATCGCTTCGTTGTCGCGCAGTCGCGGGTCGTCGATATGGTCGCGCAGCATCGCGCCGATTTCTGCGCTCTGTGACGCACCCAGCGCACCCAGCGCACGTCCGCGGAACGTTGCATCGGTGCTTTCCAGCACGCGCGCGAATAGTGCCTCGGCGAATTCGATATCGCGCATCTCGACCGCCACGCGCAAAGCCGTGCCGACCAGGCCCGGATCGAGCACGTCGGCGGCGATTTCGAGCTCTTCGAGGTAGTCGTCGGCGGCCGCGTTCAACGATTGCCGAAGCGGCCCGTGGCGACCCTCGCTCGAAAGTACCGAAGCCAGCGTGGCGCGCAGCAGTGCGGCATCGGTGGAATCGGTATCTCGCGCACCCAGGCCGAGCGCGTTCATGCGATCTCCATACATTTCGCGCAGCATCTTCGCGATGCCGGCCCTGGCCTCGTCGGTCTCGGCCAGGCGCGCGTGCATCGTTTCCAGATCGCCTATTGGCGCGGTGGCGACTTCACGGTCGCCGGCCTCGGCAAGCTTCCGCCCGACCTCCAGCAACGTCGCGGTGCTCATGTCGCCGGAACGCCAGGCGGCCGATACCGATCCCAGCAACATGCGCGACTCGGCGTTGCTCAGCCGCTCGATATTGGCCACCAGCGACGCCCAGCCGTCTTCGTCCAGCGAAAAACGGTAATAGCCCTTGCCGTCGGCATTGGGCATGACCCACGCGGGGCAGGATTCGGTCGGCAGTTCGACGACCGCGTCGGCCTGGTCGACCAGGGTGCAGTGGTTGCCGCTTTCGCCATCGGCACCAAACCGCACGCACAGGGGAATTTGCCAGCTATGGTCGCGGCCGGCGGTCGAACCCAGCGGCAGGTAGCGGCTCTGCGTCACGCGAAGCGCGGGGCTTTCGCCGCGGCACTCCACGGCGACCGAAACCAGCGGCACGCCCGGCTGGAACAGGAAACTGGAAAAGGCTTCGACCAGATCCTCGCGGCCGGCGCCTTCGGCCAGCGAGGTCAGGAAATCCTCGTAGTCGGCCACACCGTGCTCGAAACGCTTCATGTGCAGCCGCACGCCCTCGCGAAAGGCTTCCTCACCCACCCACGACTCGAACATCGACAGTACCGCGCCGCCTTTTGCATACGTGATGCCGTCGAAGGCACTGGCGATGTCGTGGTTGGATTCAACCGGCTCTCGAACCTGGCGCGCCGAGGCCAGCGCGTCGGCATTCATCACGCCGATTGCCCGGCCGAGCATCTGGTCCTCGAAGCCGAGATCGGGAAACGCCTGCGCGGCGACCTTGGCGGCCATCCAGGTGGCAAAGGATTCGTTGAGCCAGATGTCGTCCCACCACTTTGGCGTCACCAGGTTGCCGAACCACTGATGAGCCAGTTCGTGGCCGTGCACCGAGGCGTAGGCGCGCTTGCGACTGACCGAATCGTTCTCGGCCAGCAGCAGCAACGGCTCGCGGTAGGTGATCGCGCCGACATTCTCCATCGCGCCGGCGGCAAAATCGGGCACGGCGATGATGTCGAGCTTCGGGTATGGCATCTCATAATCGAAATAGCGCTCCAGCGCGTGCACCAGCGGCGCGGTATTGGCCAGCGCGAATTCCAGTTGCCCGCCCTTGCCGGCCGCGGCCACACCGCGCAAAGGCAGCGGCCATTCGCGGATTTCATTGGCCGGCACCGGTTCCCATTCGACCACGTCCAGCGGACCCACCGCAAACGCGATCAGGTAGGTGGGCAGCGGTGGTGTCACCGCGTAGCTTCGGCGGACCAGTCCATTGCCCACCCCGCGCGACGCGATCTCCGGCGTGGCGGTAATCACCGCCTCGTCGGCCGGCGCGGTGACGTGAATCTCGAACGGGGTCTTGAACGCCGGCTCGTCGAAGCCGGGGAACGCCAGCCGCGCCGACGTGGCCTCGAACTGGGTGAACGCGTAGACGTGATCGCCCTCGCGCACCTTGTACAGCCCTTCCAGCGCCTGGTCGAACGGCGCGTCGTACTCGAAGTGCAATGAGGCCGGGCCGGTCTCGGGAGCGGCGACCAGAGCGACCCGGCCAATCCCGGTGTCGTCGGCCTGGGTGTAGCGCGCGTCGATGCGGACCTCGCCCTGCTCCAGCCAGGCCTCGGTAACGTTCAACCGGTTGCCGTGGAGCCAGATCAGTTCGGAGGGCTCGCGGATGTCTATCGCGATAGCCACGCGGCCGGAAAAGCGATCACGCTCGGGCACGATGGTCAGATCCAGTTCGTAGCGCAGCGGTACGACAGCGTCACCAAGCTGGCCGAGCGGCATTTCCGGGGCCGGGCCGGATTCTCCGGGGCCCTCGACCTGCAGCGCGGGATCAAGTTCGCCCACATCGGATGGCTGACAGGCAGTCAGCAAGCCCGCCAGCGCCAGCCAGATCAGGATTCGGTCGGTCATCGCTTTTGTTTCTCCACGAAGTTTTTGCGTCGTGAACCAGACGTTCGCGACGGTTAAGTTATCGGAACCGGGGATCAGGGATCGACGTCGTACATCCGGCGAACGGCCAGCACACGTTGCAGCCAGCCCAGGCCCAAAACGAATATCAGCGTGAGATAGGCGGAGGCCACCAGAATCACGTTAAGGCCCATGCCGGCAAAGTCGATCCGGGCGTGGCCGACGGCAATGATCAGGATCACCGCCAGCGGCGAAAGCAGCAACGCCGCACAATCAGCAAGCCGCGACCAGCCCGGCGCGTTTTCGGGCGCCGAGTACCAGTACAGCCACAGCAGGAACAGCGTCACCGGCGCGGAAATCAGAAGGTCGACCCACATTGCATTGTTTCGAGTTTCGGAATCGCTGGTGAAGATACATCATTCTGCACGCGGCGTGCCGTGCCGAAAGTCCTCCAGCCCCAGCCTGGCGGCCCCAAGCGCGCCGATGCCGGTGAGCAGCACGTAGCCGATCGCGCCCGCCCAGCGCGCCTGATCGAGCAGATGCAGCGTCTCGACCCCGAACATCGAAAACGTCGTCAGCCCCCCGCAGAAGCCGGTCATCACGGCCGTCCTGCGTCCAATCCCGGCCGGCGAACAGGCGTCGGGACCGGCAAGGCGCCAATACACGGCAATCAGGAACGAGCCGAGCACGTTGACAATCAGCGTCGGCCAGGGCCAGTCGTCCCCCGCCGCCTGCAGCCAGGCGAGCGCTATCCAGCAACGAATCCCGCCGCCCAGAGCGGCGGCCAGGGCAACGGCGATATAAAGCGACGGATTCAACGTTGCATGCGGGGCCATTTCAGTCGGCCAGCCAGAGCATCGACATCGCACCCAGCCCGGTCGCGACGATGCAGCCGAACATCGATGCGCCGATGTAGATCAGCGCGCCGGTCGCGTGACCGCGCCGGAACATCAGCACCGTCTCCAGGCTGAACGAAGATACCGTGGTATAGCCGCCTAGAATCCCGGCGCCGAGAAACGCCACCCAGGACGGCGACGCGGCGACATTCAGCGACACCAGCAAGGCGCCGGCCAACAGGCAACCGGTCAGGTTCACCCACAGCGTGCCCCAGGGAAACGAATCGCCGCAGCGCTGGACGATGCGGCGCGAGATCTCGAAACGCGCCACCGCGCCGATCGCGCAGCCGGCCGAAACCGCGGCCAGCGTCGCGATGCTGGAAACGCCGCTCACCGGCGCGGCACGATCTCGAATCGAAGCTCGGGCAGTCCATCGATCTCGACGACCACGCCATCGCCGACGGCCAGGCCGGAAACCCCTGCCGGCGTGCCGGTGAACACCGCATCGCCCGGGTGCAGAGTGACCTCGCGCGACAGGCGCGCCAGCAGTTCGGCGACCGGCCAGATCATGTCGCTCAGCACCGCCTGCTGACGCGGTTCACCACTCACTTCGAGCCGGATTGCCTTGTCATCTTCCGGATCCCATTCGTCGGCCGGCACGATCAGCCCGACCGGGCCGGACTGGTCAAAGCCCTTGCTCAGCGCCCACGGCATGCCGGCGGCCTTGGCCCGCGCCTGCACGTCGCGCCGGGTCAGGTCGCAGCCAACCGCGTAGCCGAACACGCATTCAGCGGCCTGCGTTGCGGAAAGATCGCGCCCGCCCTTGCCGAGAAACGTCACCAGCTCGGCCTCGTGGTGCAGATCCCTTGTGCCCGGCGGCCACTCGACGGTGTCGGCCTGAACGATTGCCGATGCAGGCTTGGAGAAGAACACCGGGTCGCTCTTGTCCGGATCCGAACCCATCTCCCGCGCGTGCTCGGCGTAGTTGCGACCCACGCACCAGGCGTGGCGCACGTGAAATTCGCGCCCGTCGGCGAGCTTCAGCGCGGTCGGTTGCCAGTCGGGAAGAATCGCCATGGAATCAGGCCAGCCGGCGGATGCCGACCGCGTGGCGCAGCGCGTCGATAAACGGCGTGGCGATCGCACGGGCCCGCTCGGCGCCCTGGGCCAGTTCCTGCTCGATCTTTTTCGGATCGTTGAGCAACGCCTCGTAGCGCTCGCGCGGCGCTTCCAGTTCCGAATTTACAAGCTCGAACAGCTGCTGCTTGACTTCGCCCCAGGCGATGCCGTCGGCAAATGCCTGACGCATCTCGGCGCGCTGGTTCCTGCTCGCAAACGCCGCGTACACCGAATACACGCTGGCCTCGTCCGGGTCCTTGGGCTCGCCGGGCGCCTGCGAATTGGTCTTGATCTTCATGATCGCCTTGCGCAGCTTCTTTTCCGGCAGCCACAGCGGAATGGTGTTGTCATAGCTCTTCGACATCTTGCGCCCATCGGTGCCCGGCAGCGTGGCGACGAACTCGTCGGTGGCCGCCTCGGGCATCACGAAACGCTCGCCGTAGCGGTGATTGAAGCGCCCGGCGATGTCGCGCGCCATTTCCAGGTGCTGGATCTGGTCTCGGCCCACCGGCACCGAGTGCGCGTTGAACATCAGGATGTCGGCCGCCATCAGGATCGGGTAGCAGAACAGGCCCATGTTGATGCCGTAATCCGGATCCTCGCCCGCAATTTCATTTTCGGCCACCTGCGCCTTGTAGGCATGCGAGCGGTTCATCAGCCCCTTGGCCGTGGCGCAGGTCAGCAGCCAGGTCAGCTCCGGAATTTCGGGAATGTCGGACTGGCGGTAGAACACCGACCGGGACGTATCCAGCCCCAGCGCCAGCCACGTCGCGGCGATCTCCAGCGTCGAGCGATGAATGCGCTCGGGCTCGAAGCACTTGACCAGCGCATGGTAGTCGGCCAGGAAATAGAACGAGTCAAATGTTTCGTCCCGGCTGGCGGCAATCGCCGGCTTGATCGCGCCGACGTAATTGCCCATATGCGGGGTGCCGGTGGTCGTAATGCCGGTCAGGACGCGCTTTCGATTGCTCGGGTTGGAGGTCATCGGATCGATTTCCGGCTGCAAACCCGATATTTTACGCCGGGTAAAGCGCCGGCAGCTCCTGAACCTGGTCTGATCCGGCCACAAAGGGATTGACGACGCGAACGTTGCCATAATGCCGGCCGTGCTGGAAATCCTCGGAAACGATCTCGGCGAGCCCGAAACATTGCGCATAGGCCCACAGGTGCGCATCGAACCAGGACATGCCGTAGGTTGCGCATCCGTACATTGCGGCTGTCAAGACCTGCGCGTCGGGATACAGCATGCGGAACTGCCGACCCAGCGACTCGGCCTCGATAAGCGCTTCGGCAAGGGGCAACAGCGGTTCGCCGCCAAGATCGCGGCAGGGCTTCGAAGCCGCTGCGACAAACTCGATCACGGCCTGGTGCGGCAGTACGATCGAGTCGTCCAGCAACCCCTCGCGAAGGAGATTCTGCGCGATTCGCCGCTTGAGAGGATCGCGCGGATCGATGCGATAGACCAGGATATTGGTGTCAATCAGGCGCGCCACGCCGATACAGATCCTCTCGCGTCCAGCCTCGGGTGCCCGGTTCAGTTGACTCGGGCAGCCGCCTGAATCGGTCCAGGATTCTTCGGGTCGATTCGTCGAAAAGCCGCAACCGCTCTTCCCGACTCAGCTCGGACGAGCGCTTGTCGGTCTCGGTAATGATCCGAATGGCGTCCCCGCTCGATTCGAATTCGATTCTGTCTCCGGGCACAATTCCGTGCGCATCCGCGATGCGCTTGGGCAGCGTAACCTGCAATTTGCTGGTGACTTTGGCCATTTCCTTACTTTAGCAAGGATAATTTCCTTGTCAAGCAGTCTCATCACAAGCGGCTAAAAAGTTCGGTCACAACCCGCTGCGGCTCCTGCAGCCATTTACTGCCCAAAAGATTCGAGACAGCAAGTCAGCTTGACCCTCCTTCCTGAATTGTTGAATTGTGGATGTCCGCGAATCAGCGACGAATCACGCGATCCGACGAAAGCCGAAAGGATCGTTTTCAGCGGGCGATGAATTCGACGCGCTCGACAAAGGCGCGCGCGCCGCCGCGCGTATCCTCGGTGTTCATCTGAATCCCGAAAGTCGTAATCGGCGGGACCTTCGATTTATCGAACTGGTTTCGGAAAGCGTTCGCAAGGTCGAATTGCGTGGTCACTGTCTTGCCTTCGGCCGGGTTGCAGGGTTGGCAGAAGTACCGTCCGCCTTTCTGGTAGTACTCTGCGGTGTAGCCCTTGTCCCCTTCTGCATTCCTGCTCAGGAAGAGGCTGATGAAATACGGCATGTTCGGCACAACCAGGCTGCCGCTGCCGATGTCCTCGTCGCCAAAGGAAAACATGACCGCGACCGGGACGCGATAGACTTCGTTTTCCCAATCCGCACCTTCCGGATATTCGTCGACGCCCCAGGTCACGCGAACGCGTCCGACATCACTCAACCGTATCTTTTTCTCTATCAGACCAACCGTGGCCCCATCGGTGCTGAGCACCAGCCCTTTTTCGGAAAAACGCGGTTCCAAGGCCTTGGCGTCCAGGCGAAAATCGTAGCCGTTTTCCTCCAGCCACTCGACCGCACTCCCGTGCGCTTTATCGGTGAAGTCAATGACATCAACGACTCCGGGTGGCGTGTCGGCACCGGCGCCGGCCGGTGGCGCCAGGCATGCCATGCCGAGGACTGCAAGCGTGAAGTATCGAAACAGACTGTCTTTATTACATTCCAGTGATTCCTGCATACTTTTCTCGCGGCTTTTCTAATCGCAAGACCTAGTGTACTGCCTGGTTTTAATTGATGATATGAAAGCCCCGCGAGGTCGGACTGTTTACCTGGGATCGGATTCCGTGGGACAAAATCGCGTTTCCTCCGTGCGCTGGACGCTGAAGCACTTTAGCGAATCCAGAGGCGAAGCCGTGTTCACGCCGCGCAGTCGTTCCGACATCGACTAATGGGCCAGGTGTCAATCGGGCTCAGAAGCCGGATAGCCGTCGAAAAGCGTGAGTTCGTCCACGTCGGTGGCCGGTCCGGTCCTAGGCCGTTGACAACATGGTTGATGTCGCCGTTCAAACCGGCAAAGTTGACGATACGAGTCATCTCGATGCCGGGGTTGTCGGGCACCTCGATGGAATTTTCCAGGTGCACGCCGCTGGCCGCGGCTTCTTCCAGGGAGAAGTTGTAGATGCCCAGACCCCAGGCCTGGTGGGTCTGGACCAAGTCCACCACCTTGTAGGAGGCAAAGCCCGGCTGCCCATTGTCGTTCCACTGCTCGACGCTCGGCGGATCGTAGCGGATTTCCGACTGGTAAATATCAGTGCGGCCACGCTCGCCTGTCCACAGGATCTGGTAATGCTGAAAGTGTTCGTTGAACAGACCATGCACCGTCACGTTGTCGGCATGACCGGCGTCTGCTCGACGATCGTGGTGGGTTGGCCCGGCCACTGGTCCGGCGGCGCGCTTTCGACGCCGACCAACACCCGGTTCCAATTACCCCCTTCCAACGGCCAATCCCGCTGTTGCGGGTAAACCACTGCTGACCGGTGGTCAATCCGGCCCGGCCTTCCACTCGGCGGCCGTTCGTTTCAGCGCTCGCGTACGAGGCAGTCCTGGCCACGCTGCTTGAGCGTCTCGCATAGCGCGTTGGCTTCCTCGGGCTTCATCGGTTGGGTCACCAGAAGGTACAAGCCGTTGGCGCTCTGCGATTCGAGGGCCGAATCGCCGAGTACTTCGCCGAGCTGTTGCTCAAGCAACTCAATGCTCCGGCGTGCCTGATTTTGGCTGCCGACCGCCGCAAGCTGTACGCGATGGGTGTTTTGCGCGGCTTCGATCTGAGCCTGGCGCTCGCGCTCGGCTTCGAGTTCGCGCTGGCGTCGTTCGGCTTCAGCCCGGGCCTCGAGTTCGCTGATCCGCTCTTGAGCAAACTCCGCTTCCGGGCTGTCCGGATAGTCGGAGGCGAACTCCTGCAGCGCATCGATATCCTCGCTGTCGGACAAGGCCTGCCATTGAGTTTCCCGCTCCAGGGTGTTCAGCCTTTCTCGCGCGTCGTCTGCGGCCTCGGCATCGGGGTGGGTCTCTATGAACTCGCGATAGGCTTCAGCTGTGTTGCGCTGGCGGGCGTCGGTCCACGCGCGTTCGGCGCGAAGCTTGTCGATGCGGGCCTGCGCCTGGTCGGCCTGGGAGCTTTCCGGATACCGCTCTACGAATGTTTCATAGGCCGCGATGGTGTCTTCCTGCTGGGCTTCTTCCCAGGCTGCGCCCTGCTGGTCGCAGCCGACCAGAACCAGTGCCAGAAATAAACCAAGGATTCGGATCGTCATGTCGGCACCTCCGTGGATGTTGGATCCAGCTTCCCGGCGCGCAGCCCCAACGGCCGGGGTTGCGGCTTTGGCCGAGCTCGTTGCGCTCCCGACTCTACCGCGTCCGTGCAATGCCTTCAAGCGGCGCCGTTCCGGGAATCAATCCAGCGGCATCACCTCGACCGGGCGCATGCTGTCGTCGACCGAGACCATCACCAGTTCCCCCTGTATCGCCAGTTCCTGACCGCCGGAGAGCGGATCCTCGCGCAGAATCTGCACCGTCACGGTCACGCTGGTGTTGCCCACGCGCGTGACCTCGCCGATCAGCTCCACGATACTGCCCTTTGGAATCGGCACCTTGAAATCCACTCGGTCCATCGACACCGTCACCACCTGCCGTCGGGCGAAGCGCGTGGCTGTGAGGAAGGCGACTTCGTCCATCCACTTCATCGCCGTACCGCCATAGAGCGTGCCGATGGGGTTTGTGTCCTGCGGAAAAACCAGCTTGGTGATCCGGGTGCGAGAGTGCTCGATTCGTTCCTTTACAGTCATGAGGTGCTTTCGGTCTGGGCCACGTCCAGATTCTAGTGTACCCCGGCGGTCTGGCGGCACGATCATGTTCAGAGGCCCGACCGGCTATACTTCAACGTGCTTACCAAAACAGGGAATAATAACGAAGCTGTTCAATACTCTATGCGCCGCGACCTTGATGTTTTCCTTCACCATAGCGTACGCGCAGGAAACGACATATGGCTTCCAGAGCCAGCCGTTCAACGACGTATTCGGAACCTACACCGCGGGACAGAACCTTACCGGCAGCATAACGCTGAGTGAACCGTTGCCGGCCAATGCCAGCATGAACGTCAACACGATTCTTGTCAGCTATTCGTTCAGCGACGGTGTGGTGACACTCGACCAAACGAATTCCGAGATTCTCGGCGGAATCAACCTTGCGACTGACGCTGGTGGACGCATCCAGTCCTATGGGATGACGTTCTGGGAATCGCCGTTGGCAACAGCTTCCGGCGAGATCTTCACGGGCATGGACATTCTGTTCAATCCGGGCGTCGGCTCGCCCGGCTGCACGCCTTCGGCTACATGTTTCCCGGCAAGAGTGCAGATCAATTCCGGCGATCTGGAATGCTTCAGCACTTTCGGCGGCGAATGCGATGGCGCCTTCGTTCCGGATTCCGCTGACTGGGGCCGAATTCTTCGCGTTGCCGAGGCGGCGGGGCGCGGCTCGGATCGCGCCCCGTCAACATCGAAGACGTCACAAGTCTATTTCCACCTGGGCGGCAAGCGCCACCATGTCCACACGACCAGCGCGGCGAACAGCGTGTAGGCGAGGACGAATCCCCACCACGGCAGGTCCAGATAAAGGTATCGGGTCACCCAGTGCTCGATCAGCGACTGTTCGTGGAACGCCTGCCCGGCCGCGCGCCTGAGTTCGCGCTCCCAGACGGTCAGCGGGCACAACCGACCCAGCCAGGCCTGCAGCATCACGACGAGAATCGTGACCAGGTGGGCCACTCGCAACCATGGGTTCCTGACCCATGCCCAGCCCCGCCACCAGCCAACGATGATCATCAGTTGCGCGCCGATGACGAAACACACGATCAGCGCGTGGACGACCAGGATCGCATCGGCCCATAGGCCGGGATGAGGAATGAACTGATCGATCTAGAGAAATACCGCGTCGGCGATCGCACGCCAGGTTTCGTTATCGCCCAGCCAGGCGACGCCGAAAGCCAGTAGATTGCCGCCGAGTGCCAGCAGCAGCGCCGGGTGCGCGCGGCGCATTCGTATCATCATGACGACTATGGCGGCGACGATCGGAAACGTGGCGAGGACGACGAAGTCGATCAGGGTGAGGCCCTCGACGCCCACCGTGAACATCATGCCGAACGCCAGCAGCCGGACCAGACCGGGGCTCAGTGCCCAGAGCGCGGTCGAGATCATCCACAACGCATGGTCCCGAGGCCGCCTGACGTTGAGCATGGCCATGACCACGGAAGCAGTGAATCCGATCGCGATGACCAGGTCGACGAAGGAAATACCGTAGAAGAACGCCGGTGGGAAGAACGGCGGAGGTGCCGGGTTCTGCGCGTTCTCGATATTCGCCGGAAGAACGCCCAGCGCCGAGGCAACGACCATGCCGGCAAGCAGCAGTCCGATCGGCCCGACAACGCGGTGCTGAGCCAACCGTCCGTGGGTGGCCAGATACGGCTGAACGATCAGCAACACGAACCACAGCATGGCCGAAACGCCGTGCAGATGCTGCTGCCAGCTCGCCTCGCCCAGCTTGAGGAAATACGACGGCGTGAATCCCAGCAAGGTGATGAAAAAGGGTATCAGCAGCCACCGGTGCGCGTAGCGAAAGCTCGCGATGCCTTCCGGCGCGGGTTGCTTCATGCCGGTCTGTGAGCCGGCGGCGATTTCTGCGGCTGTGGCCATGGTGCGCGCCCTCGATCCATGTCCGATTCGTTTTCGGAAGTCATATCTTGCACCTGCAGACCGTCCGATGTCCAGTGCAGCGCAATCGAGCTCCCGCCCCGACTCGCGACGCCGGTAAACGATGCTTTTGCCGGTCACTTTGCGCATCCACGCCAGATCGCGCGTTGCATGTCGCCGTCGGCCCATGTTACAAAAAAGACTCACACCTGAAATTGGCCGCGGGTTCGGGCATTTCCGCGGCCTGGGATAGAAGCCATGAAGCCTGCAAACGTTTTCGCCGTCTGCATCGTGCTGGCCGTCGCCCTGGCCGCCTGCGCAACTTCGCCGCTGGGCCGCAGCCAGTTCGTGCTGATCCCGGCCGGGGATATGGCGCAGATCGGCCAGAATTCGTTCGACAAGCTCAAGCAGCAACAGGACATCGTCCGAAGCGGGCCGCAGGTGACGTATGTGCAATGCATTGCCGATGCAATTACGCCGCGGGTCGAAACGCCGAGCGCCGAAGGCCAATGGGAAACCGTGGTATTTCGTGACGATACGGCCAATGCATTCGCGCTTCCGGGCGGAAAAATCGGCGTGTTTACCGGCATGCTGGACATTCTCGACGGACAGGCCGAGCTGGCGACCATTGTCGCTCACGAGGCCGCGCATGTCGTCTCACGGCATTCGGCCGAGCGCGTTTCTCAGCAATTCGCCGCTTCGCAGGCACTGCAGTTGACCCAGGCGCTGGTGATCGGAGAGCAGGGATCGACTTCCGAAAAGCAGCTCATGGGTCTGCTCGGTCTCGGCGTGCAGGTTGGCGTTGTACTGCCGTATTCGCGCGTGCATGAACAGGAAGCCGATCTGCTGGGGCTCGACATCATGGCCGAGGCCGGATTCGACCCAAGGGCCGCGATCGACGTCTGGGAACGGATGCAGGAGCGCCCCGGAGCGCGCCCCCCGGAATGGCTTTCGACCCACCCCCACCCGGCAAGCCGCATCGAAGAGTTGCGCGACCGGATGCCCAAGGCCATGGAACGCTACGAGCAGGCGCGCTCACAGGGCCGGCGGCCCGACTGCCGGCAGCGGTAGCGTCCCGCCATCTCGGAACGGAGAACCCATCATGCTCGATTGGCTTACGCCCATCCTCGATTGGCGCATCGTCCTGAGCCATTTGCGCGATCTGGTGCTGGCTTACCTGCTGGCGATTCCGATTGCGTGGGACCGCGAGGTCCGCGAACGCACTGCCGGCCTGCAGACGTTCCCTCTGGTCGCCGTTGCGGCCTGTGGCTACGCGCTTATCGGCTTTTCGACGCTGAATTCGCCCGATGCGCAAGCCCGAATCATGCAGGGCCTCATTACCGGGATCGGCTTTATCGGCGGCGGTGCAATTCTCAAGGGCGGCGGCGATGTGAAAGGCACCGCCACTGCGGCCAGCCTCTGGGGAACGGGCGCGATCGGTCTGTCGGTGGCCTCGCATCGCCTCGAAATCGCAGTCCTGATCAGCATCGCAACTTTCGTCACGCTTCGCTTTCTCAAGCCGCTGCTGGAAGCATCGCCGACAGCCGATGAATGACACCTGAAACATTCGGCACTTTTATAATGGCCAACTGGCGCGGACTCGTCACCATCAAAGTGCCTGACGGTAACGCCGTATGCAGCCGTGCCTTCCAGGCCTGAAAACACTATAGATCGAGTTCGGCGCCAGACCGCCATCTCATGCGATTATTCGCCGCCATCCGGAAGATTTCCCTTGACCACTTCCCCCTCCCGTAGCCCGTCTTTCAGCCAATGGATGTCCCGGATCCATCTCTGGATCGGCGTTACAGCCACGGGGCTGGTGGTCGTCATTGCAATCACCGGCGTGATGCTGAATCACAAGCAGCTTTTCGGTTTTCAGCCAGATTCACCCGACGCCGCGCGGACCGGGCTGGCGGGCGCGATGCCGATGCTCCAGCTGGTCGCGGCGGCCGAAGCCGTCGCACAGGAACAAGCCGTTGCCGGAATCGACCGGCTGGACGTGAGGCCCGACAAGGGCTTGATGAAGGTGCGCTTCGGCGACCGGCTGGCGACCGAGATAACGGTGGCGATCCACACCGGTGAAGTGCTCTCGATCGGCAGACGCGACGATGTCTTCCTGGAAAAGCTCCACTCCGGCGAGATCTTCGGCGACACCTGGGTATTGATCTCGGATGCGCTGGCGATCGGTCTTGTCGTTCTGCTGCTGACGGGTTTCTGGATGTGGCTATATCCCCGGACCAGGATGTGAGCCGATGAGCGGCCTCCAAAGCGCACTCCTGCTGCTCGGCATATTCGGCGTGCCGCTGCTTCTGCTGGCCGCCGGCCATCGATTTCGACGCCTGGGCCGGCGCATGCGCGGCGCATTCTGGGGCGGCGTCGCCGGCTACGCGATCGGCGTCATCATCTGGGCGATTGCGGCCATCGCACCGGCTCAGATGTGGAGTTCCGGAAACGTCCGATTCCTCGCCGTCGTGCTGGCGCTCCCGCTGTCAGGAGGCGCGGGATTCGCGTTCGGGGCGCTCGTTGGCAACCACCCCAGACGGCGCAGGCACCAGCACCGCAAGGAGAAAAGAGCGGTATCGCCGGCGCGCGACTGCCATTCTGTCGAGTCGGGAACTGGCGCCTCGCAGAACCGCTGCTAGCGTACCCCGTCGCTAATCCTGTAACGTTCAGCGGGCCGGAAGACCGTTCAGTCGCGCAGGAAATCCAGCAGGTGCAGCATGCTGGAAACGACATGCGCGACGAGCAGCCAGGCGAAGACGTTGGCGGCCAGCATGTGCCATTCGCGCCACGCCAGGGCTGAACGCGCGCCGTCGGCAACCAGCCATCCGACGCCGGTCAGCGCGGTTGCCACAAGCAACGCCAGCAGCAAGCCCTGGATCAGCGAGAACAGGCCGGCCCCGCCGGCTGACGGGATCTTCAGCTTTGCGATTGCATTGAGATCGCTTTTCAAGTCTGCCAGGTTGCCGGCGGCCCAGGGAAAATATCGGCGCCAACCGGCATCGGCAATATTCGTGATGAAATAAGTGATCGCGATTACCGCGAGCACGAGACCGAGACCGATATGGGCATAGTCCCAGAACGTCGGTGACTGCGGCACGAGGCGCCGCATGGAGATCCAGGGGCTGGTTGCGATCAGCCAGATCGACAGGACGGCGGCCAGCCAGTGCTGGGCGCGGCCGGTTCGGTCGAGCAGATGTTTCATTCGATCAGGCCGCCTTCGCGGGCTTTCCCAATTCGGCGACCCGGTCGGCGAACCGGTCGACTTCATCCCAATCGGTGAATTCGGTGTTGGTGTAAGGGTCGGTCGGCCCCTTCGTCAGCCACATGATGAACCGGATGATGTTGCGATCCGTAAAGCTGTAGCGCTGATAGTCGAGGTTGCCGGCGAACACGCCGACCAGGTCGGGCGTCCACGGGCATTTCTCGAGAAAGGCCTGCGTGTACGGATTGGTTTCGGGTGTGTTCTTGCCCGGCTTGCGGGCGACCAGGTTGACCGAGAAAAACCCGCTGGGGCGCTGCTGCAACAACTCGAGATGGCGCTGGATGAAATCGTGCACCTGGGGCTTGTGCTTGCCGTTGCGGATACTGGCGCCGATGATGATGCGGTCGTAAGCCGACGGGTCAATGCTTGCGTCGTCCAGCGCCGCTGCATGGGTATCCTCGCCCTGCTCGATCAGGCGAGACCGAATCCGCTCGGCGATCTTTCGCGTATGGCCGTAGCCGCTGAAGTAAAGCAGAAGTGTCGTTCGCACGGGCACTACCCTGATGATTTGGCCGCGGGCTTCAGTATAGGAAAACAACCGGCCCGGGAATTTGATCCCGGTCAGTTAGGGGGCTCTGAATCACTCTGCGCGGGCGCGACCGCGGCCGTCAGTGCCAGATCTCGCGCAACGGCGTGTCGGGGCTGAAGCGCCAGGCGATCTGTGCCTGCAGCAGTTCGGCGCTGGCCAGCGCATCGGTCAGCGCATGGTGGGCGCCGTAGAGCGGGAGGTTGTAACGCGCGCGGCTCTGGGCCAGCCGGATTGATTGCGGATGCCGTCCGACAAGTCCGGTAAAGAAACGCGCCAGTGATCCGTTTTTCCAGCGCCGGTGCACGCGTGCCTCGAGTTCCATGGTGTCGACGACCGGGAATTCCAGACCTTCGCCCAGCCGCTCGCGCACCGCGCGGCGAAGGAATGGTCTTTCCAGGCCGCGGTAGTGGACCACCGCGACCCGGCCGGCCAATTCATCGAGCAGGTCCGGCAGAATCTCGCCAAGGTCGGGCGCACGGCGCAGGTCGGCATGCGTGATCCGGTGGATCGCAATCGATTCATCCGAGAGCGGCCGACGCGGACGCAGCAACCAGTAGCGTGAATCAGCGCAACGAATCCTTGCCAGCGTGAACGGCACCAGGCCGACGCTGACGATGCCGTGACGCTCGGCGCTCATGCCCGTGGTTTCCAGGTCGAGGGCGACGAACGGAACATCCTTTATGGCGGTCTCGCCCGAGACCGTGCCGCGCGCGTAGAAACGTTTGAGCAGCGGCGCGGTGGCCGCGGCTTCGAGTCTTTCGAACATCTGCGGCCAGTCGGGACCGCGAGCTGTTTTCGACCGGTTGCGAGTTGCTGCCAGCATCGGGTCAGGAGTCAGCCGCGATAGCGGAACTTGATGAATTTCTGCGCGTTGCTCAACACGGTGAATGCGTCCTTGAGACTGCGCCGCTCGAGACTCGGCAGGTTCTCCGGGTCGATGTTGTTGTCCGGCGACCGACCGGCTTCGATGGCCGCCGCCTGATGACGTATCCGGATGATCGAAATGAATTCCATCGCGTCGCGAAGGTCGGCCGCCATCCCGGTGGTCAAAAAGCCGGCGGCCACGACGTCGTCCAGGCGCCGAAACGAATTCTGAGCTCGGGACGCGCTGGCCAGGGCGTGAACCCGAATGACATCGACCAGCGGCGCGGTACCGCGTCGCTTGAGATTGATGGTCTGCTGGTAACGACCGCTCTTTTCCAGTACGAAATCCTTGAAGAAGCCCAGTGGCGGCGTCCGGTTCTGGGCATTGCGGGCCAGGCAGGCAAGGAACCGCGGCGACTGGCTGGCCTGGTCGGCGACGAACGCCTTGAGCTCATCGGCCATGCGGGTTTCGCCGGCCACGCCGTCGAGATCGAAAAAGACCGAGCCGTGCAGCAATGCTTCGGGCCTGGGCTGCTGGATCCACTTTTCGAATTCGTCCTTCCACGCCTGCAGCGGCTTGCGCCAGCGCTTGTTGCTGGCCATGAAATCGCCCTTGCAGTAGCGATAGCCGACTTCGGCCAGCCCGTCGCAGACGAAGTTCGAGAGGTCTTTGAAATACTCGCCGTGCTGCTTCGCGTCGAAGTCGTCGTGCAGCACCATGGCGTTGTCCTGGTCGCTGTACATGATCTGTTCGTCGCGGGCCATCGAACCCAGCGCCAGGAAGCAGTACGGCACCGGCGGCGGTCCGAATTTTTCGTGGCCCAGTTCCAGCAGCCGCTGCTTGAAACTTCGACCCACCGCGGCAATGGCGCTGCCGATCATGTGCGAATTGGCATCTTCGTTGACCAGACGCACGAAGCTCGCCGACACGTTGGGCAAAAGCGCCTTGAGCTCGGCGACGCTATTCTGCAGGAAGATGCTTCGAACCACGAACAGACTGTTCTGGGTCTCCAGGCTTACCACGTCGGCCAGGTCGACCACACCGTACAGCCGGCCGCGCTCGAGCACCGGCACGTAATGAACGTTGTGACGCAGCATGATGAGCAGGGCTTCGAACAGGAACGCGCCGGAGTCGATCGAAATCGGGTCGCGGGTCATCACGTCGCTTATCGGCAGATCATGATCCAGCCCCTGCGCCAGTACGCGCTCGACCATGTCGTCGCTGGTGACGATACCGGTCATGTAGCCCTGATCGATTTCGGAAGACTCGCGCTCGACAACCGAATCGGAAACGATGATCAGCGATGAGGCCGCTCTTTCAGCCATCTTTTCGGCGGCCTTCTGGATGCTGGCGGATTCGACGATCGTCAGCGGCGGCAGGCGGACCAGTTTCGCCACCCTGGTGGTCATGAACTGGCTGGCGGTGGCCTGCTCGGAAGCGGCTTGCCTCAGGCGGGTGCGATCCTCGATTTCGACGAACTCGGCGAACGTCTCTTCTTCATCGAACAGCGTGCGAAACATCTCGGCCGGGATGAAATAGATCAGGGTGTCTTCGATGGCGCGAACCGAGAAACGCGCCGGTTTGCCGGTCATCAAGGCAAGCTGGCCGAACAGATCCCCCTCGCCGAGCCGGTTGTAGATTTCCCCGCTGCGGCGATAGATCTCCACCGCGCCACTTCTTATGTAATGGAGTCCCGAAACCTCGTCGCCCAAAGAAAACAATCGCGTACCGGCACGGAAATATGCAATTTCGACCTGTCGCGAAATTTCGTCGAGCCGCGCCTCGGACAATTCGTCGAACGGGGGATGCAGCTGCAGGTGGTTCCGGATTTCGATCTGTTCGACTTCCATGGACCGCCTCCGCCGGGATTCAGTACTACTCCCATCGTAGCATCGTGCCCGGCAGACTCGGAAAACCGGCGCCCGACTTCGTGCAAAAAAACCTGACTAGGTGTGCAGTCTCAGCAGGTTGTCGGATCTGAACCTTTTGTAGGGTGGATAAGCGCCAGCGCATCCACCTTTTCTGATGCGCAACGTGGATGCGCTGGCGCTTATCCACCCTACTAAGACTGCAGCCCGGCTTCGCGCAAAAAAAACCGGCGACGGCTGGACCGTGCGCCGGCTTTCTCGATCTGCAATCGGTATGGATCAGGCCGCGGCCTGCAGGTCCACGTCCGGGTCGGTTTCGAGGACGACGGCGACTGCATGCATGACCGACGCGATGCGTACGGCGTCCTGAATGGCGTTGGTGCTGAAGCCGGCCTTGATCAGGATCTTCTCATGGCTGTCGATGCACATGCCGCAGCCGTTGATCGCAGATACCGCGAGGCTGAGAAGTTCGAAATCGGCTTTTTCGATCCCGGGGCTGCCGATGACGGTCATCCGAAGCTTCGCCGGGAGCTTGCCGTACTCGACGTTGCCGGCCAAGTGGATGAACCGGTAGTAGATGTTGTTCATGCCCATGATGGCCGCGGCGGACTTTGCGGCCTTGAGGTAGTCGGCATCCAGCACCTCGCGCGCCTGCGCTTCGACAACCTCGATCAGCGCCTTGTTTCGGCTTGCGATGGCGGTTGCCAGTGCCGTGCCCCAGACCTGCGACGGGTTGAGATGCTCGTGCTGATCGGTATCGAGCACATTGCCGAAATTGATCTTGAGATCCTTGGCGTAATCGGGCAGATGCTGCTTGAGATCGTTGATGTTCATTGAGACTCCTGGTATCGATGCTTGGTGCGCTTGAGCCAAAACCGGCCGCACGCGGCGGCCGGTTTGGTGCAGCTCGGATTCGAGCGTTGCCTCAGGCGGCCTGCAGGTGCTCGTCACCCGGCTGCCAGTTGCACGGGCACAGTTCGTCGGACTGCAGCGCGTCGAGAATGCGCAGCGTTTCCTTCGGGTTGCGGCCCACGTTCAGGTCGGTGACCGACGCGTGGCGGATGATGCCCTGCGGATCGACCAGGAAGGTCGCGCGATTGGCCACGCCTTCTTCTGCGTGCAGGATGCCCAGTGCGCCCGACAGCTCGCGCTTGACGTCGGCCAGCATCGGAATCTTGAGATCCTTCAGGTCTTCGTGATGCTGGCGCCATGCCATGTGCACGAATTCGGTGTCGGTGCTTGCCGCCAGAACCTGGCAGTCACGATCGGCGAACTCGTCGGACAGATCGCTGAACGCCTTGATTTCGGTCGGGCACACAAAGGTGAAATCCTTCGGGTAGAAGAACACCAGCAGCCACTTGCCGCTGTAGGTGTTGGTGTCGATGTCGGTGAAGGCCGAGTCGATGTCGGTGCCGACGGTAGCCTTGAGATTGAAGTTCGGGAACTTGTCGCCAATGGTCAACATGATGATCTTTCTCCTGTGTAAAAAGTTGTGCCGATGAAGATTCAGGTGCGGGAAATCCCGCTGACGAAGACTAGAATAAGGATTTTTGCCAATATATCAAATTGATTGTTTTTATAATCCCGATAGCAAAAACAGATAGCAAAACCCGATAGCGCAAGCGCCCAGGCGCTGGACTGCCTGCACTGACGCTTTTCCAGTCAATCAGACCGAAGTTCCGTCGCCCTTCTTGAGCGAAGCGTGTTTCGGCCCCACCTGCATAGATTCAGGCCAGCCAACGGATTTTCAATGGAACAATTTCACGGCACCACCATCGTTTCGGTGCGCAGGGGCAACCAGGTAGTCATCGGCGGCGATGGCCAGGTGACGCTGGGCAATACGATCATGAAGGCCAACGCGCGCAAGGTGCGCAAACTCTACAAGAACCAGGTGATCGCCGGTTTCGCCGGCGCCACCGCCGACGCCTTCACGCTGTTCGAACGCTTCGAGGCCAAGCTGGAACAGCATTCCGGCCAGTTGACGCGAGCCGCCGTGGAACTGGCCAAGGATTGGCGCACCGACCGAATGCTGCGCCGACTCGAGGCGCTGCTGGCCGTGGCCAACCACGAGGCGTCGCTGATCATTTCGGGCAACGGCGACGTGATCGAACCGGAAGAGGGGTTGATCGCGATCGGTTCCGGCGGCCCATATGCCCAGGCCGCGGCGCTGGGACTGTTGCGCAACACCGAAGACAGCGCCGAAAAAATCTGCCGCGAAGCGCTGACCATCGCCGGCGAGATCTGCATCTACACCAACGGCCAGCACGTCATTGAAACGCTGGAGATTTCCTGATATGTCCTACATGACCCCGCGTGAAATCGTCCAGGAACTGGATCGCCACATCATCGGCCAGTCGGCCGCCAAGCGGGCCGTGGCGATCGCGCTGCGCAATCGCTGGCGCCGGATGCAGGTCGACGAGAAACTGCGGCCGGAAATCACGCCCAAGAATATCCTGATGATCGGTCCTACCGGCGTCGGCAAGACCGAAATCGCCAGAAGGCTGGCGGCGCTCGCGCGTGCGCCGTTCATCAAGATCGAAGCGACCAAGTTCACCGAGGTGGGCTACGTCGGCAAGGACGTCGAATCGATCATCCGTGACCTGGCCGAAATCTCGGTGAAGATGGCGCGCGATGCGGCGATGCAATCGGTGCGCTCCAGGGCCGAAGAAGCGGCCTGCGAACGTGTCGTCGATCTGCTGCTGCCCCGGCGCCAGTCCACCGGCTTCGCCAACAGTCCGGAGGAACCGGCCGACAACCAGTCCGCGACGCGGCAGAAGTTCATGCAGAAACTGCTGGCCGGCGAGCTCAACGACCGCGAAGTGGAAGTCGATGTGTCGATGAACGTCGGCGTCGACATCATGGCCCCGCCCGGCATGGAGGAAATGACCAGCCAGCTGCAACAGATGTTTTCCAGCATGGCCGGCGAGCGCAGCAAGAAGCGCAAGATGAAGGTCAAAGACGCCCTGCCGCTGCTCATCGACCAGGAGGCCGCGGCGCTGATCAACGACGAAGAAGTCAAGCAGCAGGGGCTGGAAAACGCGCGCCAGAACGGCATCGTGTTCATCGACGAAATCGACAAGGTCTGCCGTCGCGCCGAGCAGAGCGGCGGGGCCGAAATATCGCGCGAGGGGGTACAGCGCGACCTGCTGCCGCTGGTGGAAGGCTCGACCGTGAACACCAAGTACGGCCCGGTCAATACCGACCACATGCTGTTCATCGCCTCGGGCGCCTTCCACCTGGCCAAGCCGTCGGATCTGGTGCCGGAGCTGCAGGGCCGCCTGCCGATCCGCGTGGAATTGCGCGCGCTTTCGGCCGGCGACTTCGAGCGTATCCTGACCGAGCCGGACGCGTCGCTGACCGAGCAATACCGAGCGCTGATGGCTACCGAGGGCGTCGAAATGGAATTCACCGACGACGCGGTGCGCCGGCTGGCCGAAATCAGCTTCTCGGTCAACGAATCGACGGAGAATATCGGCGCGCGCAGGCTGCACACCGTGATGGAACGGCTGCTCGACGAGATTTCCTACACCGCGCCGGACCAGTCCGGAACGCGCGTGGTGATCGACGCCGAATATGTCGAGCAGCACCTGGGCGATCTGGCCGGCGATGAAGACCTGAGCCG
>Ga0102937_1000307_pt1 | contig 21483 bp, 22 predicted proteins | sample SalPonR2_B_D1_MG_FD_78213 | JGI IMG/M metagenome (GOLD analysis project Ga0102937, IMG submission 78213) | Salt pond soil microbial communities from South San Francisco under conditions of wetland restoration - Salt Pond MetaG R2_B_D1_MG | ecosystem: Environmental > Aquatic > Marine > Intertidal... | reverse complement strand
TGGACACGGGTGCGACAGTACCGGCCCCGATCACGACGAGCGTGTGACGGGGATGGCTGCGGCGTCGAGGTGGACGCCGTGCTGTCGCCCGCCCTCGTCCCGGGCGACCGAGCGGAGGGTTTCGAGTGCGGCGGTGGTGGGGGCCGTGGCGGTCGGTCGGCGGCGACGGGCGAACGCCACCACACGGCGGGGCAGCTCGGGGACCGTGATGCGGTGGAACGAGCCCTGCAACCACGTGGGGACGGCCGTGGCCGGCACGATGGCGGCCCCGAAGCCGTCGAAGGCCAGCGAGGCGAGGAGGCGGACCCCGTCGACCTCGGCCTGGGCGCGCAGGGTGATGCCGGTGCTCGCAGCCGCGCGTTCGAGCACGCGGCGCAGCGCAGCGCCGGGCGGCGGGAGGAGCAGCGGCACCTCGTGCAGCTCCGCGAGTGGGATCTCGTCGCGGTCCGCGAGCGGGTGGCCGTCTGCTGCGAGCAGCAGCAGGTCCTCGGCGAACAGCGGCTCGATCGTGAGTTCCGGGTCGTCGACCGGGAGGTGCACGATGGCGCCGTTGAGCTGGCCGCTCAGCACGTTGGGCACGATCGACGACGTGGCGCCCTCCTGGACGATGACGCGGACGTTGGGATGTTCGTCGCCGAGGCGGGCGAGGAAGGGGGGGATGAGCCAGCGAGCGGTCGTGCCGATCACACCCAGGCGGGTCTGGCCGGAGACGTCCTCGTGACGGCTCGACATGTCGGCGGTGATGTCATCGCTCTCGTTGAGGATCCGGCGGGCCCGCTCGACCACCCGGGCGCCGTCGTCGGTGAGCCCGCCCTGGGCCCGGTCGACGAGGATGACGCCGAGTTCCTTCTCCAGGCGGGCGATGTGGCTCGACACGTTGGACTGCACGGTGTAGAGAGCTCGCGCCGCAGCGGAGAACGTGCCGTGGTCGGCGATCGCCACGAGCGTCGAGAGCTGACGGACGTCCATCTCCCGAGACGATAGCAAGTATCTGTTTGTTCTACTTGTCAGATCGCCCGTCCATGTGCATACTTTCACAAGTACATATCGCAGTGAGAACACCCCCCATGTTCCACTCGAGGGGAAGCCCGCAACCCGATCCCCCATCGGAGGGCATTCCCAGGTAGAGAGACCCGGATCCCCCATCCGGGTCTTTCCCGTTTTCGGCCCACGAGCGTGGCCCGCGCCGGACACGAGTGCCACCGCCGCACCGGGATCGCACTCCGTGCAGGGCCGAGGGGCCGGTCACCGCATCTAGGATGCCGACGTGACACGCGGCGCCGCCTTCTTCGACCTCGACCGCACCCTGCTGGCCGGGGCGTCGGGTGAGGTGTTCTCCAACGCCATGCGCGTCGCCGGGCTCACGAGCGTGAATCCGTTCCCCGGCGAGAAGCTGCTGTTCAGCCTGTTCAACACGATCGGGGAGACCCTGCCCTCCATGGCACTGGCGCGCCAGGCCGTCAGCCTCGCTCGGGGCCGGTCGCAGGCCTCCGTCACCGCCGCCGCCGAATCCGTGGCGGACGAGTTGTGCTCGATGGTGCAGCCCTTCGCCGAGACGGCGTTCGCGGCCCACCGCGATGCCGGACGACCGATCGTGCTCGCCACCACCACGCCGTACGACCTGGTGAAACCGTTCGCCGACCGTCTCGGGCTCGACGACGTGGTCGCCACGCGGTACGGCGTCTCGGCCGACGGCACCTACGACGGCACGTTGGCGGGGCCGTTCGTGTGGTCGGCCGGCAAGCTGGCGGCCATCACCGACTGGGCCGACCGCAACGGCGTCGACCTCGCCGAGAGCTACGCCTACTCCGACAGCGTGTACGACACGCCGATGCTCTCGGCCGTCGGCCATCCGGTGGTGGTGAACCCCGATCCGCGGATGGTGCTGGTCGCCGCCGCCCGCCGCTGGCCCACCCTCAACCTCGACGTGTCGCCCGGCGTGCTGAAGGTACCGGTGATCGGCCTCGAGGTCCAGGAGCTCGCCCTGCGGTTCGCCCGGCCGGCCGCGTACCCGTATGCCCGGTTCGACATCGACGGCATCGAGAACATCCCCGAACGGGGTGCCGCCATCCTGTGCGCCAACCACCGCAGTTACTTCGACGTCGCGGCGATGTCGATCACGATCGGCCGGCGGGGTCGACCCGCTCGCTTCCTCGGCAAGAAGGAGGTGTTCGACGCCCCGATCGTCGGCGCTGCGGCGGCGGCCATGGGGGGCATCCGTGTCGACCGGGGGACTGGTTCCGACGAACCGCTCGATGCCGCCGCCCAGGCGCTCGCCGGTGGCGAGATGGTCGCCATGATGCCCGAGGGCACGATCCCGCGGGGACCCGCCTTCTTCCGCAAGCCCGAGGGCCGGTGGGGCGCCGCCCGTCTCGCTCAGCTGAGCGGAGCCACCGTGGTCCCCGTGGGCATCTGGGGCACCGAGCAGGTGTGGCCGCGTTCGCGCCGGCTCCCCGACGTGCTCAACCTCGCCGATCCGCCGACGGTGCGGATCCGGGTGGGCGACCCGGTCGCGTTGAAGGGCCGCTCGCTCGCGGCCGACACGCGCCGGATCATGGACGCCATCGTGGGGCTGTTGCCCGACGGCGCATACAGTCGACGGACACCCACGGCCGAGGAGCTCGCGGCCACCTACCCGCCCGGCTACACGGGCGATCCGGAGCGGGAAACAGCACGCCGGCCCGGCACCGACTGATCTGCCGCCAGCCCGAGCCGCACGCCGATGCTGCGGCGGACGCGGTCGTGAACGGTCCCGGGAGACGCAGCGCTCGGCTCACGCGGAAGGTTTTCCGCGTTTCGGTCATCCGGATCGGCTCGGGCGTCGTACACCTCACAACTCCGCACAGCGGCGAACCCGCCAGGCGGCGTGAACAACACCCCCCGAACTCCCAACGATCCCAAGAAGGAACAAACCACATGCGCACGACCTCCACCCGCCTCGTCGCCATCGGCGCCGTTGCCGGCCTGCTCGCCCTCTCGGCGTGCGGCGACGATGCCAACGACGAAGCCGACGCCCCCGCGACGACCGAGGCGTCCGAAGCCGCCGAAGCCGGAACGATCGTCGAGGTCGCCGTCGCCGCCGGCAGCTTCAGCACGCTCGTCGCCGCGGTCGAGGCCGCCGGCCTCGCCGAGACGCTGTCGAGCGAGGGCCCGTTCACGGTGTTCGCCCCGACCGACGAGGCCTTCGCCGCCCTTCCCGACGGTGTCCTCGACGCCCTGCTGCTCCCCGAGAACCAGGAGACCCTGACGTCGATCCTCACCTACCACGTCGTATCCGGCGAGGTGCTGTCGACCGGCCTGTCGGCCGGCGACGTCGAGACGGTCGAGGGCCAGAGCGTCACGATCGGCCTCGAAGGTGGCGTCACCGTGAACGACGCCAACGTCGTGACCGCCGACGTCCAGGCCAGCAACGGTGTGATCCACGTGATCGACTCGGTGCTGCTGCCGCCGGACGTCGACCCCGCCGCACTCCTCGAGAGCGGAGCGGGCGAGGACGAGGCGGCCACCGGTGACGAGGCCGCCGATGAGACGGCCGAGGGCAACACGATCGTGGACGTGGCGGTCGAGGCCGGCTCGTTCGAGACGCTCGTGGCAGCGGTCGACGCCGCAGGCCTGGTCGAGACCCTGTCGGGCGAGGGCCCGTTCACGGTGTTCGCCCCGACCGACGAGGCCTTCGCCGCCCTTCCCGAGGGCCTGGTCGATGCGCTGCTGCTGCCCGAGAACCAGGAGACCCTCGCGGCGATCCTCACCTACCACGTCGTGCCGGGCACGGTGCTGTCGACCGACCTCGCCGAGGGTGAGGTCGAGACCGTCGAAGGTCAGACGGTCGCCGTCAGCCTCGACGACGGCGTCTTCGTCAACGACGCCGAGGTCGTGACCGCCGACGTCGAGGCGAGCAACGGCGTCATCCACGTGATCGACAGCGTCCTGCTGCCGCCCGACGTGGACCCCGCCGCCCTGCTCGGCTGAGCCCATCGGTGACACCGGGTCGACTCGCCCGGACGGTCACTGACTTTTCCCCCTCGGCAGCGGGGCCGGTCCCACGGGGCCGGCCCCGCTGTCGCGTACGGTCACGGGATGGATTCCGGACGCACCGAGTCGGCGGAGTGCGAGCTGTGCGAAGCGGCTGCGTTCACCGAGCGGTTCCACGACGACGACCTGTGCTGGATCGCCGAGTGCGATTCCTGCTCGGTCCCCATGGTGGTGTGGAAGGTCCACGACCCCGATCCCCCCGACACGATCCGCCGCACGCTGCACACCCGGTTGGGCGAGGTGGTGGCATCACGGTTCGTCGACGAGATCTGGATCGACGAACAGATGCGCACCATTCCCGGCCACTACCACGCCCACGCCCGTCGACGTCACGGTTTCCCCAACCAGCCACTGCAGCGTCGCAGTGAACAGGCGGGAACCCCCGCCGACAGCATCCAGGAGACACCATGACTCTTCCTCGTCCCGACGAACTGATCCCGCACCGTCCGCCGTTCCTGTTCGTCGACGAGATGACGTCGATCGTGCCGGGGGAGTCGGCGTCCGGCGTGTGGCGCCTCACGGGAGAGGAGTGGTTCTTCCCCGGTCACTTCCCGGGTCGACCCACCCTGCCCGGCGTGCTGATGTGCGAGGCGATCGCCCAGGTCGGGGCGGTGGCGGTGCTGTCGGATGACCGGTTCACGGGCAAGCTGCCGCTGTTCGGTGGGCTCGACGCGGCGCGGTTCCGTCGCCAGGTGGTGCCGGGGGACGAGCTGATCCTCGAGGTCGAGCTCGGCCGGATGTCGGCCCGCGCCGGCAAGGGGTCGGGCCGTGCCCGGGTGGGCGACGAGATCGCCTGCACCTGCGACCTACTGTTCGTGATCGCCGACGCCTGACCGCGTTCTCACCGAAAAATGCCCGATTCGTAGCGCTGAACGCTACGAACGAGGCATTTTTCGGGTTCTGGAGGTCGAGTGGGCGTGGAGGTCGGTCGGGTTCGGGAGGTCAGGTGGGCGGGGCGATCACGACGGAGCCGTTGTGGCCCCCGAAACCGAAGTTGTTGGAGATCACCGGGCCCGGCGTCCACTCGCGCGGGGCACCCACGACGAGGTCGATCGTCATCGCCGGATCGGGCGCCACCGTGTTGGCGGTGGGCGGGATCAGGGCATGGCGGATCGACAGCAGCGATGCTGCAGCCTCGAGGGCTCCCGCGGCACCGAGCGCATGCCCGGTGACCCCCTTGGTCGACACCACGGGCACGGCACCCGCCCCGAAGACCTCGCTGATGGCGTCGGCCTCGGCGGCATCGTTGAGGGGTGTCGACGTGCCGTGCGCGTTGATCTGTCCGATGTCGCCCGGCAAGACCCCCGCCTGATCGAGCGCCTGGCGCATGCAGGAAATGGCACCCGTGCCGCCGGGCGCAGGGGCGGTGATGTGGTGGGCGTCGGCGTTGCTGGCGCTGCCGAGGATCTCGCCGAGGATGTCCGCGCCACGGGCCTCGGCCTGCGACCACTCCTCCAGGATCAGCACCGCCGCACCCTCGCCCATCACGAAGCCGTCACGGCCCTCGGCGAAGGGCATGCTCACACCCGAACTCGACAGTGCCGTCATGTTGCCGAACCCGGCCAGCGCGGTCTCGGTGCCGGCACACTCGCTCCCGCCGGTGGCGACGGCATCGACGAGGCCCCACTGGATGAGGCGGGCGGCGTAACCAATGGCGTGGGTGCCGGCGGCACAGGCGGTGCAGATCGTCTCGTTCGGGCCCTGCAGCCCGTAGCGCATGGAGATCGCCGCACCGGAGGCGTTGACCATCATCATCGGCACCAGGAACGGCGAGACGCGGCGCGCGCCCTTCTCGGCGCGGATGATGACCTGCTCCTCGAGAGTGTGCAGCCCGCCGACCCCGCTGGCGAAGATCGTGCCGAACCGACCCGGTTCGACACCGATCGCGTCGACACCGCCGGCCGCATCGAAGGCCTGCGACGCAGCAGCGAGGGCGAACTGCTCGACGCGGTCGGCGCGCCGAGCGTGCTTCGGGCTCTCGAAGTAGGGGGTGGGGTCCCAGTCGGGGATCTCCGTCGACTGTCCTCCGGTGAGGCCGGGGCCGAGCAGGCCGTTCCAGTAGTCGTCGACCCCGATGCCGGCCGGGGCGACGACGCCCAGACCGGTGACGGCGACCCGGCGGCCGCCCGAGCTCACAGCTTGGCGGCGACGATGTCGTACGCCTGCTTCACGGTCTCGACACCTTCCAGTTCCTCCTCGGGAACAGCGATGTCGAACTCTTCCTCGAGCGCCATCACCAGCTCGACGAGGTCGAGGCTGTCGGCGTCGAGGTCGTCACCGAAGTTCGCCTCCGGGACGACGGCACTCTCTTCCACGGACAGCACCTCGACGGCGCACTTGCGGAAACGGGCGAACAGTTCTTGATCCACGGTCTTCTCCATCTCGGGGTTTCGGGTTGGCAGTGTAGGCACACCAGGTGCGGCGGGCCGATGATCGAGGCGACGCGCCTCGTGTGATGCCTGTGTTCAGTGGCCCATGCCGAGACCGCCGTCGACGGGGATCACGGCGCCCGTCACGTAGGCAGCGTCCGGCGATGCCAGGAACGCCACGACGCCGGCGATCTCCTCGGGTTCGGCCACCCGTTGCAGTGGCACTGCTGCGGTGAGTTCGGCGAGCCGGTCGTCGCCCAGTGCAGCGGTCATGTCGGTGGCGACGGGGCCGGGCGCCACCACGTTGACGGTGATCGAGCGGGACCCGAGCTCTCGGGCCACCGACCGGGCGAACCCGACGAGCCCTGCCTTGGAGGCGGCGTAGTTGGCCTGCCCCGCCGATCCGAGGAGGCCGACGACCGAGGAGCTCAGCACGATCCGCCCGGAGCGGGCCTTCAACATCCCGCGCGCGGCTCGCTTCACGACGCGGTACGACGCGGTGAGGTTGGCGTCGATCACGGCGGTGAAGTCCTCTTCTCCCATGCGCAACAGCAGGCCGTCACGGGTGATCCCGGCATTGGAGACGAGCACCTCCACCGTGCCGCCGAAGTGGTCCTCGACGGCGCGGAAGGCGGCGTCGACGTCGTCGTTCGACGTGACGTCGCACCGCACGCCGAACACCCCCTCGGGCGGAGGCGACGAGTGGTAGGTCACCGCCACACGGTCGCCGTTGGCAGCGAAGCGGCGGGCGCAGGCGAGGCCGATGCCCCGTGCGCCTCCCGTGACCAGCACGATCCGGCCCTCTGCGCGGGCCGGCATGTCGGCCGGTGTGTCGATCGAGGTGTCAGTCATCGGTGGAGTCTCCTGGGTCCGACGGGCTCCTGTCGGCGGTGAGATGGTGAGCGGTGCTCCAGCGGTAGACGGCACTGGCGGCGGTCATGCCGGCACCGAAGCCGACGAACAGCACCAGGTCGCCGTCGGCCACCCGGTCGTGATCGAGGGCATCGGCCAGCGCCAGTGGAATCGACGCCGACGACGTGTTGCCGGTGCGGTCGAGCACGAGGGCCGCCCGGTCGAGTTCGATGCCGAGCCGGTCGCAGGCGGCGGAGATGATGCGGATGTTCGCCTGGTGCGGGACGACCAGGGCGATGTCGTCGGCCGTGACGCCTGCAGCACGCATCGACGTGGTCGCCGAGTCGACCATGATGCGCACCGCACGGCGGAACACTTCACGGCCCTCCATCTGCAGGTTGCCGCCGAGGTCGCAGTACAGGAACTCCTCGGCCGCCCCGTCGGCGTCGAGGTGCCAGGACAGCAGCGATCCCGGCTCTCCGGCGGCCTCGATCACGGTGGCCCCCGAGCCGTCGGCGAACAGCACGGCCGTGTTGCGGTCGTTCCAGTCGGTGATGCGTGCCAGCGTGTCGGTGCCGATCAGGAGCACGCGCTCGGCACCCAGCGCGATCAAGCCGTGTGCGGTGACGAGCCCGTAGACCCAGCCCGAGCAGGCGGCATTGACGTCGAAGGCACCGCACTGCAGACCGAGCCGATGCTGCACCGTGGCCGAAGTGGCCGGCACGGTGCGATCGGGTGTGGTCGTGGCGAGCACCAGTGCGTCGACGTCCTCGGGCGCCAACCGTGCCATCTCCAGGGCCCGACGCCCCGACTCGACCGAGAGGTCGGCCGTGGTGCCCCCGACGCGACGTTCGCTGATTCCGGTGCGTTCGACGATCCACGCGTCGCTGGTGTCGATGCTGGTTTCCAGCTCTCGGTTGGTGACGACCCGGTCGGGCAGGGCGGTGCCCCAGCCCGTGATGGTGGCACCACCGGCGGTGGTGGGGACGGCCGGCACGACTCAGCCGCTCCGACCCGGCCGTGCCGGTGCTGCGACCGGGATGTCGTCGGTCGCCGAACGGGGACCGGCCGTCACGGGTCGCTCCGCAGCCAGGCAATGGGTTGGCGTGGAGCGACGCGTTCGGTGTCGAGGGCGATGTAGCTCTGGAGCACTCCTGCGAACGGCGACCGGACCTCGACGTCGCCGACGTGTCCGATGACCGTGCCGACGTCGATCCGTGATCCCTCGACGAGCCCGCCACACGGCGTGAAGATCCCGGCACCGGGGCTCACCACCAGCCGCTCGACGGCGAAGAGGTGCTCGCCCTCCACGACGCTCGGGGCGCCGGTCGCCGACCCGGCGCCGACCCACTCGAGCAGCTTGTCGAGATCCTCCGGCGTGGCGACGGAGATGGTGCGGCAGCTCTGCACCGTGCGCTTGGCCATCCCCGTGAGCACGGCGCCGGGGCCGAGCTCGGCGAAGTCGGTGATCCCGGCGTTCGACAGGGTGAGCAGAGCGTGCTTCCAGCGCACCGGGCTCGACAGCTGCGCCGAGAGCAGGCTGGCCCAGTCGGCCCCACGATCGTGGGCGAGCGCGTCGACGTTGGACACCACCGGCACGTCGGAGTCGCGCGGGTCGGCATCGGCGAGTGCTGCGCGCAGCCGGTCGCGCGCCGACGTCATGAACGGTGTGTGGAACGCGCCGGCGACCTGCAGCGGCATCACGCGTTTGGCCCCGAGTTGCCGCGCGTGCCCGGCGGCGGCGTCGACACCCTCGGGTGACCCGGCGATGACGACCTGGCCCGGTGCATTGAAGTTCGCCACCCACACGTCGGCGTCGGCGCGCCGGCAGGCCACCTCCACCTGGTCGTCGTCGAGGCCGAGTACGGCGGCCATGGTGCCGGGCTGCGCGGTTCCCGCGTCGTGCATGGCGGCGGCGCGCTCCGCGACCAGACGCACGCCGTCGTCGAAGCCGAGAGCGCCCGTGGCGGTGAGAGCGGTGTACTCGCCGAGGCTGTGGCCGGCGCAGTAGCTCGGCTCGATGCCGAGGCGCTCCACGGCGTCGAGGACCATCAAGCTCGACACGAAGGTGGTGAGTTGTGCGTTGCGGGTGTCGCGCAGCTCGTCGGCGTCGGCGTCGCAGAGGAGTGCCCCGACGTCGCGTGACGCGATCTCGCTGGCCTCGTCGACGAGCTCCCAGCTCTCGTGGTCACGCCAGGGGAGGCCCATGCCGGGGCGTTGCGAGCCCTGGCCGGGGAAGGTGAATGCGAGCATCGGGGGCAGGCTAGACCTCTCGCGGTCGCCGTTCGAGCTACCGCCCGGTAAGGCCAGCACAACGCTAACCTCACCCGATCGCGGGCGCTGCCGGCCCGCTTGGATCCGCCCCGGTAGCCCAATTGGCAGAGGCAACGGCCTCAAAATCCGTCAAGTGTCGGTTCGAGTCCGACCCGGGGCACAGCTGGTCTGTCAAGCTCGATCGATGGACCCTCTCATCGCCCGCAGGACCTGGCGCACGCTCGAGCCGGTGCACGGAGCGATCTACTTCGCCCCCGAGGCCGCCGAGGAGTACGCCGCGTCGGGCATCGACGATCGCATGCGCGGCTACTTCGCATCGCGCTCGGCGGCGATGGGAGCGGTGACCGCCGACGTCGTGATCGCCACGTTCTTCAACTTCGACCCGGGCCTCGTGCGACGGTGCATGGACGGGGTGTGGGACGTCGTCACGCCCTCGTCGATCCTGGCCGCACGGCTGCGCGCCGCCGATCGGATGATCGCGCGTCTCGGCGGCGGTGCGGTGGGCCACGACGACCTGTCCGAGGCGGCGGAGCTGGCGCGCACGGCTGCCCTGGCCGCCTGTGAGCGTCCCGAGGGACGGCCACTGTTCGCCGGGCACGCCACGCTGCCGTGGCCCGACGAACCGCAGCTCGTGCTGTGGCATGCCCAGACGTTGCTGCGCGAGTTCCGCGGGGACGGGCACATCGCGGCGCTCACCGTCGAAGGCTTGACGGGATGCGAGGCGCTCGTCTCCCACGCGGCGTCGGGCGAGGTGCCCGCCGACGTGTTGCGTGCCACGCGTGATCGCACGGGCGACGACTGGTTGGCGGCCGAGGAGCGGCTGCGCTCGATCGGATGGCTCGACCCCGATCTCGCCCTCACCGACCTCGGCCGGCGACGCCGAGGCTGGCTCGAGCAACGCACCGACGAGCTCGCGGCGGCGCCGTACGACGCGCTCGGCGTCGAGGGGTGCGCCCGATTGCGCGAGCTGGTGCGGCCGCTCAGCCGTGCGATGGCGGTGGTGTTCGGGTGAGCGGGCGCGTCGAGGTTCGTCCGATCGGCACGGTGTCGTCGCTGCGACGGGTCCGCGACGTCGTCGAGCGCGGCACAGGGCGCCGTGCGGTGGATGGCACGATTCGGTGGACGGCGGGATCTACCATGCGATGTCCATGAGTGCGTGGCTCGTCGAACGTCGCCTGTCGCAGGTGGCGACCCGACTCAAGTCGTTGCGGGCCGAGCTCGCGGTGATCGACGAACAGCTCTCGCACCTCGCCGACGACGCCGACGACCAGGCGATCCGTGCCCTGGTGTCGGAGACGGCCGGTGCCTCGTTCGAGGCGCGCGACGCCCAACGGCACGTGGACGCCCTCACGAAGCACCGCACCCACGTCGTCACCGAGATCGCTTCGCTCGAACAGCGCCAGGACGAGCTGCTCGACAAGATGTAGCAGCGGCGCGCCGCTGCGACGTGCCGCAGCACGTGTGTGGCCCCGCAGCGGGTGCACACGGGTCCGATCCGGCCCGGTGACCTGGTAGACAAGCGAGCATGCCGTTGCGAGTCGTGATCGCCGAGGACGAGGCCATCATCCGCATGGACCTGCGCGAAACCCTCGAGGAGGAGGGGTACGAGGTGATCGGCGAGACCGGACGCGGCGACCAGGCCGTCGAACTGGTCCGCGGGTTGCAGCCCGACCTCGCGATCCTCGACATCAAGATGCCCGGCATGGACGGTCTCGAAGCCGCCCGCATCATCAACGGCGAGAAGATCTGCGGCGTCTTGATGCTCACGGCGTTCAGTCAGCGTGAAGTGGTCGAACAGGCCCGCGACGCCGGCGCTCTGGCGTTCCTCGTCAAGCCGTTCCAGAAGAGCGACCTGATCCCGGCGATCGAGGTGGCGATGGGGCGCTTCCGCGAACTCCGGTCGCTCACCGGCGAGATCGACGCGCTCGGCGAGCAGCTCGAGTCGCGCAAGGTGATCGACCGTGCCAAGGGGGTGCTGATGGACGAACTGTCGATGAGCGAGCACGATGCGTTCGCGTTCATCCAACGCAGCGCGATGAGCGAACGCACCCGGATGCGCGACGTCGCCGACCGGATCCTCGACGGCTCGCTGCGGCCGGGCGCCGACTGAGTCACCGGCATGGGGACCTACCTCGTCGTCGACGGGAACTCGCTCGCCTACCGGGCGTTCTTCGCGTTGCCCACCGACATGGCCACCGCCAGCGGCCAGGTCACCAACGCCGTCTTCGGGTTCACGTCGATGCTCATCAACGTCTTGAAGGACCACCGACCGGACGGCGTGCTCGTGGCCTTCGACCGGCCGGAGCCCACGTTCCGTCACGAAGCCGAGCCGCTCTACAAGGCCCAGCGTGAAGCCGCTCCCGACATCCTGCGGCAACAGATGGGTCTCGTGCGCGAAGTGCTCGATGCCGTCGGCATCACGGCGATCGACCGGGCCGGCTGGGAGGCCGACGACCTCATCGCCACCGTCAGCGACCGTCTCGTCGACGCCGGCCACGAGGTGATCATCGTCACGGGCGACCGCGACAGCTACCAACTCGTACGCGATCCCGACGTGAAGGTGCTCTACAACAAGCGCGGCGTGAGCGACTACGCGTTCTACGACGAGGCCGGCATCGAGGACCGCACGGGTGTGCGGCCCGACATGTACGCGCAGTACGCCGCGCTGCGGGGCGACACCAGCGACAACCTGCCCGGCGTCCCGGGTGTGGGGGAGAAGACGGCAGCGAAGCTGATCAACAAGTACGGCGGCCTCGACGGGATCTTCGACCACGTCGACGAACAGACACCCAAGCTGCGCGAGTCGCTCGCCGAGCACGAACAGCGTGCCCGCACCAATCTCGAACTGATGCGGCTCCGTCACGATGCGCCGGTCGACGACGTCGATCTGGAGGGGCTCGCCGTCACCCCCGATCCCGCCGAGTTGAGCCGGCTGTTCGACTTCCTCGAGTTCCGAACCCTGGCGGCGCGGCTCAACGACGCACTCGCCGAGATGGGCAGCTCCGTCGACCTGGGGCCCGCCGAGACGCGCGAGGAGCTGGTCGCCGAGGTCACCGTCGCCGACGCTCCGGCCGTCGCCGCGGCGGCCATCGCAGCGGCGGATGCGGTCGACGTGGCGGCCCGGTGGGTCGGCGAGGCCGGCCGGTCACCACTCGCCGGGATCGCCATCGTGCTCGACGCGGCGGCGGCCGACGTGCTGTGGATCCCCACCGCCGTGCTCGACGACCCTGCGGTCGGTGCGGCGCTGGCCGCCCACCGCGACGTGCGTGGCCACGACGTCAAACCGTTGATGCGGTCGCTGCTCGCTCACGGCGTGGAGCTGCGCGGGCTCACGCTCGACACGGCGATCGCCGCGTACCTGATCGACCCCGCCGAGGCGCGGTATGCGTTGCCCGACCTCATCGAGAAGTACACCCGGTTCGCCCGTCCGTCGGATGATGCAGCGGGAAGCGGGCAGCTCGACCTGGACGGCACGTCGATGTCCGATGCCGACCTCGCCGGCCGCGACGCGCTCGCCGTGCACGCACTGGCCGAGCCGATCGTGGCCAGCATGGAGTCGCAGGGCATGGCCGAGCTGTACCGCACGATCGAGAACCCGCTCGTGCTGGTGCTCGCCAAGATGGAACACGTCGGCGTCGGTGTCGATGCCGACGAGCTGCGGGCGCTCAACGATCGCCTGGCCGGTGAGGTGGCGGCACTGGCCGCCGAGCTGCGAGAGGTCGCCGGGCGTCCCGACCTGAACCTCAACTCGCCGAAGCAGCTGCGCGAGGTGCTCTACGACGAGCGCGGTCTCACCCCCGGCAAGAAGACCAAGACCGGGTACTCCACCGACGCCGCGACGTTGGAGAAGATCAAGGACCAGTGGCCCGAGTTCCTCGAACCGTTGCTCCGCTACCGCGAAGTGGAGAAGCTGCGCAGCACCTACGGCGAGGGTCTGCTCGCCGAGGTGGCCGACGACGGCCGCATCCATGCCACGTTCAACCAGACCGTGGCGCGTACGGGGCGGCTGTCGTCCGATCGTCCGAACCTGCACAACATCCCGGTGCGGACCGACGAGGGCCGCCAGTTCCGCCGGGCCTTCGTGCCGGCGCCGGGCACCACGTTGCTGGTGGCCGACTACAACCAGATCGAGCTGCGCTGCATCGCCCAACTCGCCCAGGACCCCGGGCTGATCACCGCGTTCACCAGCCACGAGGACATCCACAATGCCACGGCTGCCCGCGTCTTCGGGGTGGACCCCGCCGACGTCACGCTCGAGCAGCGCTCCAAGGCGAAGATGGTGTCGTACGGCCTGGCCTACGGGATGGAGGCCTACGGGCTCGGGCAACGGCTGAACATCCCCACCGAGGAGGCCGCGCAGATCCTCGACGCCTACTTCGTGGCATTCCCCAACGTGAAGGCGTACATGGACCGCACGGTGGTGGAGGCCCGTGAGCGCGGCTACACCGAGACGTTGTTCGGTCGGCGCCGTCCGATCCCCGAGCTGATGAACTCCAACTTCCGGGTACGCCAGGCCGGCGAGCGTCAGGCCATGAACGCCGGGATCCAGGGCCTCGCGGCCGATCTGTTCAAGGTGGCGATCGTGCGCATCGACGAGGCGTTGGCGACCGGCGGCTACGACAGCAGGCTCGTGCTGCAGGTGCACGACGAGGTGATCCTCGAGGTGCCCGACGACGAGCGAGAACCGATCGGGGAACTCGTGGTGCGGCTGATGCAGGACGCGGCATCCTTCGACGTTCCGCTCGAGGTGAACGTGTCGTGGGGTGACACGTGGGCGGACGCGAAGGGATGAGTTCCCCCTCGTCGGAGCCCCCGGTCGGGTCGATCGTGGCCACCGAGGCCGACCTGGCCGCTCTGTACCGGGCACCGAGCCGTCTGGTGGCCGCCAAGAAGGCCCCCCGGATCGACGACGTCAGCCGCGACTTCATCGCGGCGTCGCCGTTCTGCCTCGTGGCCACGGCGGGCAGTGACGGCGGTCTGGACGTGTCGCCGCGCGGTGGCCCCCCGGGCTTCGTGCGGGTGGTCGACGAGCGGCACCTCGCGATTCCGGACCTCAACGGCAACAACCTGATCGACAGTCTGCGTGCGGTGGTCGCCACGGGCCGCGCCGGTCTGCTGGTGGTGGTGCCGGGCAAGGACGAGACGGTCCGTGTGAACGGGGCAGCGTGGGTGACCACCGACGCAACGGTGCTCGACCGGTGGCACGGGGAGCTCCGGCGCCCGACCACGGCGATCGTCGTGCGCGCCGACGAGGTGTTCATGCACTGCGCCAAGGCCTTCCGTCGTGGCCGTGTGTGGGAGCCCGACAGCTGGGCCGAGCTGGCGGCGGCGCCCGACGGGATGGAGGTGCTCGGCGCTCAGGGGCTCGTGCCGCGGGTCGATCAGGAGCTGCGTGCCGCACTGGAGGCCGGGTACGCCGCCGACCTGGCGGCCGATACGCCCGAGGTCTGAGCCCCCGATGGCCGACGACGTCACCGGCGCAGGGCTGCCGCATCCCGGCTCGGATCGTGATCACTGGTTCGAGGATCTCGCCGACCACATGGGGGCGGCCTACGACCGGTACTCCCATACCAAGGGCACGGTGCAGGAGGTCGACCACGTCGTCGCCGCGCTGACGTTGCGGCCGGGTGACCGCGTGCTCGACGTCGGGTGCGGCACCGGCCGTCACGCCGTGGAGCTGGCGCGGCGCGGCATCGCCGTGCACGGCGTGGACATCAGCCACCGGTTCGTCGACATCGCCGAGCGCCGGGCCGCCGATCTCCTGATCGTCGAGCCGGGCGCAGCCACGTTCGAACGCGCAGATGCACGGTCCCTCGCCTTCTCGGGCGAGTTCGACGCCGTGATCTGTCTCTGCCAGGGGGCGTTCGGGATGATGACCGCCGACGGTGACGATGCTGCCGTGGTCGCCGGAATGGCCCGTGCGCTGCGGCCTGAGGGTCGGCTGGCGTTGAGTGCGTTCAACGCCTACTTCGCCGTGCGTCACCACGACGACGCCGACTTCGACGCCGATGCCGGCGTGTCGCACGAGGTGACGGAGATCCGGTCCGAGACCGGCGAACCGCGTGAGGCCGACCTGTGGACCGGCTGCTACACGCCACGAGAGCTCCGGCTGCTGCTGGCGGCGCACGGCTTGGAGGCGACGGCGATCAGCAGCGTCGAGCCGGGCGCCTACGGATGGGCCGAGCCCACCACCGACTCACCCGAGTTCCTCGTCATCGCCCGCCGCCGCTGATCCGCCGGTGTCGTCACCGCGACCCCGTGGCGGCAACATCACCCCTCGTGGTTCCGCCTGGTCAGTGATACCATGGTCGGCTGCGTCACGACCCGTGACGTGAGTTCCGTCCCATTCTCTCCACGTTTTCGAAAGCAGTCCGTCCCTTGTCCGACACCACCACCACCTCCGACACCGCAACATCCCCCTTCGGGACGTTCGACGACGAGGGCAACTACACCCCCCGCGAGGTCACCTCCGACGACCTCGGCATGTCGTTCGCCGATGCGATCGACGGCACCATGGTCACCGTCGAGGACGGCCAGATGGTCAACGGCACCGTCGTCAAGATCGACAAGGACGAGGTCCTGCTCGACATCGGCTACAAGAGCGAGGGCGTCATCCCCGCACGTGAGCTGAGCATCCGCAACGACGTCGACCCGTCCGAGGTCGTCGCTCTCGGTGAGCAGGTCGAGGCGTTGGTGCTCACCAAGGAGGACAAGGAGGGACGCCTCGTCCTGTCGAAGAAGCGTGCCCAGTACGAGCGGGCATGGGGCGACATCGAGGCCAAGAAGGAAGCCGACGAGGTCGTGTCCGGCCCGGTCATCGAAGTGGTCAAGGGCGGTCTCATCGTCGACATCGGTCTGCGTGGCTTCCTGCCCGCGTCGCTCGTCGAGCTGCGTCGTGTGCGCGATCTCGCCCCCTACATCGGCGAGACGGTCCACGCCAAGATCATCGAACTCGACAAGAACCGCAACAACGTCGTGCTGTCGCGGCGGGCCTACCTCGAGGAGAACCAGAAGGAGACCCGCGACCAGTTCCTCAACAACCTCAAGGTCGGTGAGGTCCGCGAAGGCACCGTGTCCAGCGTCGTGTCGTTCGGTGCGTTCGTCGACCTCGGTGGCATGGACGGTCTCATCCACGTCAGCGAGCTGTCGTGGAAGCACGTCGACCATCCCAGCTCGGTGGTCTCCGTCGGCGATCCCGTCAAGGTGCAGGTGCTCGACGTCGACTTCAGCCGGGAGCGCATCAGCTTGTCGCTCAAGGCCACCCAGGCCGACCCGTGGCAGCAGTTCGCCGAGAGCCACCAGGTCGACCAGCTCGTCTACGGCCGGGTCACCAAGCTCGTGCAGTTCGGTGCGTTCGTCCAGGTGGGCGAGGGCATCGAGGGCCTCGTGCACATCTCGGAGATGTCGGCGCACCACGTCGACAGCCCCGAGCAGGTCGTCACGCCGGGCGAGGAGCTGTGGGTGAAGATCATCGACCTCGACCTCGCTCGCCGTCGGATCAGCCTCTCGATCAAGCAGGCCGCCGAGGGTGGCGAGCTCGCCGCCGAGTACCGCGAGCATTTCGACATCGACGAGTCGGGCAACTACATCCAGGGTGAAGCATCGGCCGAGGCCGAAGCGGCCTGGTCGGAGTACTACGGCGAGTCCGCCGCGGAAACCGGCACCCAGGCCGCCGAAGCTCCTGCAGAAGGCGCCGCCGAGGCACCGAGCGAGGCGGCCGCCGAGGCGGCCGCGGACGCAACCGCCGACGCAGTCACCGAAGCCGCCGCGGCCGAGACGGAAACGGCCGAGCGCCCCGCCGAGTGATCGTCGTCGGGCTCACCGGCGGCATCGGCGCCGGCAAGTCCACCGTGTCGGCGATGCTCGCCGACCGTGGAGCCGTCATCGTCGACGCCGATCGCATCGCCCGCGACCTGCAGGAACCGGGCAGCCCGGTGCTCGACCGGATGGCCGAGCGCTTCGGCGACCACATCATCCGGCCCGACGGCTCGCTCGACCGGGCCGCCGTGGCGGAGATCGTCTTCAACGACGAGCAGGCACTCGCCGACCTCAACGGCATCGTCCATCCGGCGATGCAGGACGAGATCCAACGGCAGATCGACGCCCATCGCGACACCGATCGGGTGGTCGTGCTCGACTTCCCGTTGCTCGGTGAGAACCCGCGTGAGGGGCTCGCCGCGACGATCGTGGTCGACATCGACCCGGACATCGCCGTCGAACGGCTCGTGAACCAGCGCGGCATGGACGAGACCGATGCGCGGGCGCGCATCAACAGCCAGATCTCGCGCGAGAAACGGCTGGAGCGGGCCACCCACGTGATCGACAACGGCGGTGACCTGGACTCGCTCGCCGCCCAGGTCGACGAGGTCTGGTCCGATCTGCAGCAGATCGCCTGACGCCACCGGTTCGCCAGGGGTCAGACCCCGCACGAACGGTCGGAACGCACAACCATCGTGGGCGGTTGCGTTCGTCCGGGGTCTGACCCCTGGCGAACGTCAGGTCAGCATCGACAGCGACATCTCCACCACGGGGACGTCGGGTGGAGGGGTGGCGGCGTAGCGGGCGTGGTGGTCGCCGCCGAGGTCGGCGAACGCGGCGCTCACCAGATTCCAGTAGCTCCGGCGGATCCCGGCCCGTCCGCTGTCACGAGCCTCCTCGTACCGGGCGATCGCCCCGAGACGGGGCACGTAGGTGACGACGCGATCCGACCGCGAACAGCGCTCGAAGCTGACGAGCTCGGTCACGTCGGTGCGGTCGTAGTCGCGTTCGCGCCAGTCCAGTGCAGCGAGTTCGTCATCGGTCACCCGCACCACCACACCGTTGCAGCCGTCGCCGGAGTCGGCCACGAGGCCGAGCGACACGACCAGCCCCTGCACCACGTCCACGCCGTCGTGGTGCCAGTCGCCGCGCAGGTGCAACGACCCGTAGTTCCAGCGGCGCCCGAACCCGTCGAGATGGGCCACAGCCGTGTCGTGCGTGTCGGCGGATCGTCCGATGGTGGTCGCCAGCGACGTCGGGGCGACGAGAGATCCGTAGCCGAACACCCACGTGCGACCGGTTCCCGTCGACGTCATCGCACTGCGTGGAAGAACTCGTCGACGGTGGCGGCCAGGAGTCGGACGCCCAGATCGATCGAGCGTTCGTCGACGTCGAAGTGGCCGGCGTGCAGGTCGAGGGTCGGACCGCCGGGGGTGCGCACACCGAGGCGCACGTAGCTGCCGGGCACCTCGCGGGTGAACCAGGCGAAGTCGTCGCCGCCCCAGCTCTGTTCGACCGTGGTGACCGAGGAAGCGCCGAACTCGCCGGCAGCGGCGCGGGCCACCACCTCGGTGACCGCCGCATCGTTCACGACGGGCGGCACGCCATGGGTGTAGTCGAGGTGGCACTCGGCGCCCGACCCGGCGGTGAGATCGGCGACGGCGGCGGCGACGAGATCCGGCAGCGCCTCCCACACCGGCAGTGACGGCGTCCTGATGGATGCCTTCAGTTCGCACTGGGTGGGGATCACGTTGGCCGCGTCGCCGGCATGCAGCGACCCGAAGACGATCTTCACCTCGCCGGGGTCGTCGAGCCGGCTCGCCACTGCAGTCGGCAGGTCGCTCACGATCCGCGCCGCCAACGCCACGATGTCGGTCGTCAGCTCGGGGCGGGCCGTGTGCCCGCCCGGGCCGGACAGCACGATGCGAGCCATGTCCGCCGCCGACGAGATGGCGCCCGAACGGACTCCGACGGTGCCCACGTCGAGCTTGGGCTCGCAGTGGAGGCCGACGATGGCGTCCACGCCGGCCAGGCCGCCGTCGCGCAACACGTCGAGGGCGCCGCCGGGTACCCGTTCCTCGGCCGGCTGGAACACGAACCGCAACGGGCCCGGAACCTCGTCGAGGTGGTGGGCGTAGTACAGCGCGACACCGAGCACCACGGTGGTGTGCACGTCGTGACCGCAGGCGTGGGACACGCCCGGCACCTGGCTCCGGTAGGGCACGTCCTTCTCGTCCGCCATCGCCAATCCGTCGAGGTCGGCGCGCAGTGCGATGACCGGCTCGCCGGCTCGTGTCCCCGGCGGGACGAGGTCACACACCAGACCGGTGCCGGACGAGAGCAGACGCGGCCGGAGACCGGCGAGCTCGAGGCGCTCGCGCACCAGTTCGGTGGTGGCGTGCTCCTGGCCGCTGGCCTCGGGATGAGCATGGATGTTGCGCCGCAGCGCCACCAGACCCTCGGCGTGCTCGGCCAGCCAACGGTCGAGCGACCGTTCCCGCTCCGTCGACGGATCATCCGCCGGCATCGTCGTCATCGCGCTGCGCTCACAGCCCGATGCGATCGGCGGCGAGTTCGTCGATGAGGTGTCGGACCACGTCGTGCAGGGTACCGCCGCGCTCCACCACCCGCCGTTGGCGGTCGCTGCCCGAGCCCCACCGCAGGATCTGCAGCACGTCGTCGAGCTGGTCGTCGGTCCCGAGAGCGGCCGCCGTCGGCCGCAACTCGGCGACCAACTCGGTGACGAGCTCACGCACCGGTCGACGCAGCGGCTGGCCGTGATCGGGATGTTCCACGATCAGCGACGCGTCGATCCCGTACCTGGCAGCCAGCCAGCGGTTCTCGCGCACCGTCCACTCGCGTGGCGGCACCGGCAGGTCACCGACGTCGAGGTGCGCATCGCACCAGGCCACCAGTGTCTGCGCCAAACCCGCGAGCGCCACGGATTCGCGCACGGTGGGAGCAGCGTCGCACATGCGGAACTCGACGGTGCCGAAGTCGGGGTGGGGGCGGATGTCCCACCACACCTCCCGGATCGAATTGATGCACTTCGACTCGAGCAGCGTGGACATGAAGGTCTCGAAGTCGGACCAGTCGGCGAGGTGGGGCGGAAGCCCGGCCGTGGGAAGTGACTCGAACAACTTCGTCCGCGCCGATGCGAGCCCCGAGTCCTCTGCTTCGAAGAAGGGGCTCGACGACGAGAGGGCGAGGAAGAGCGGCAGATGACGGGTGAGTTCGTTGATGATCCGGATCGCCCGCTCGCCGTCGGCGACGCCCACGTGGACGTGGAGCCCACAGATGAGCAGCCGTCGGGCCGGCCACTGCATCGACTCGATGAGTTCGTGATACCGCGGCTGCGGGCTGACCACCTGGTCGCGCGCGATACCGAGGGGATGGGTGCCTGCGCTCATCAGGGTGATGCCGCGCCGGTGCGCCGCCCGACGCAGTTCGTCGAGAGTGCCACGCAGGTCGTCACCGGCGTCGGCCGGGGTGTCGCACACCCCGGTGATGATCTCGACCGTGCTCTGGAACAGTTCGTGCTTCGCCTTGGGATGTTCGCCGCCGTGCGGCTCACCCATCTCGGCCAGGATGTCGTTGGACGCCGAGACCAGTGCGCCGGACGTCGGGTCGACGAGGTGGAGCTCCATCTCGATGCCCACCGTCGGACGCGGGTTGTGGGTGAAGTGGATCGTCATCCGATCACCGACGTGCGGCGATGACCTCCGCCACCTGTTCGGGCGTCGTGGTCGGCGGGAACCGGTCGACCACGTTGCCCTCGCCGTCGACGAGGAACTTCTCGAAGTTCCACGTGATGTCGGAGGTCTCGCCGGCGCCCGGTTGCCGGCTCTTGAGCCACTGGTAGAGCGGAGCGGCACCGTCGCCGTTCACCTCGATCTTGTGGAACATGGGGAACGTCACACCGTAGTTCGAGGTGGCGAACTCCAGGATCTCCTCGTCGGAGCCGGGCTCCTGGTTGGCGAACTGGTTGCACGGGAAGCCGAGGACGGTGACGTCGTCGTTGTCGTCGTGGAGCGCACGCAGACCTGCGTACTGAGGGGTGAGGCCTCAAGCGCTCGCGACGTTGACGACGAGGCAGATCTGGCCGCGGAACTGTTCGAACGACACCTGATCGCCCGTGATCGACGGCATCTCGAACTCGTGAAACGTGGACATGGCGGCAGGCTAGCGAGTGCCGTCG